>OLQH01000126.1_pt1 | contig 91065 bp, 73 predicted proteins | sample 1672671 | NCBI WGS metagenome assembly OLQH01 (sample SAMEA3136712, study PRJEB25190) | human gut metagenome | reverse complement strand
GGTCCTTAGGTTGCGTACTTTGCAACCTTAGTACCGCTGCGTGTTTGTCCGAGCGGAAGCGAGCCCTGTAAGGAACCTTACCGATCCGCAGGCCGCCGGAAAGAACCGGAAGGGGAGCCCGGCAGACAGCGCTGCTCACTCAGAACTTTTATCTGCACACGAACCATTCGGAAGACTTGTATAAAGAGAAGCAATCGGCTAAAATGAAAACAGAGAAGCCCATGTGAATCCTTGCAGACAAGAAAGGGAGAGGTGTTATGAACAAAACAAAGAAGTGGATAACATATCTGGCAGCTGCTGTACTGCTGACAGTCATTATTCCCATTACGGCGGGAGCTTCCAATTCTGCCAGCGGCAATTCCGCAAGCGGAAATGCTCCGGCGCCCACCAAGCCTAATGTGGTGCAGATGAGCACCGGCATTAAATTAAATTCCACCGTTCCTACCTATTTTTATGCGGATACGGTAAAAGGGGTGATAGTTCTTTCTCCGGAAGGGATGGTAAAGAAAGCGGCAGGCCTTTCTGATGCCCAGATTAAGGGCGGAGCCTCTGTATACTTCTCCGTTACAGAGGGAAAAACCGGCCCTCAGGCCAAACAGGCGGTGCTGACAACAGCTGCCCTGAATGGAAGGAATCTGTTAGCCATGCTGGATATCCAGCTTACTCAGACTACGGGCGGCAGAACAACAGTAGTTCCCCGTACTCTGGCTCCTGTAGTCCTTACCATAGGAGTGCCCGATCAGTTTCAGGCCTGGAATAATTTTCAGGTAATCAGTATAGCCAACGGTGTGGTGGAAGTCCTGCCTGATTTAGACGCCGATCCCAGGACGGTAACCGTAGCTACCAGTAATTTCGGCGTTCTTGCCCTGGTCTACTGAGTTTTTCTTTTTCCCTATCGACATCGAATGCATGTTCCTATATAATAAAGAACATGAGTTTACGGAAGGACTGAGATTGGAGAAGAAAAATGAGCATTTATGATTCCTTGAATGACAGGCAGCAGGAGGCTGTTTTCCATACGGACGGCCCCGTACTGATCCTTGCAGGTGCGGGAAGCGGTAAGACCCGTGTGCTGACTCACCGTGTCGCTTACCTGATAGAAAATAAAAACGTGAATCCCTGGAATATCCTGGCAATCACCTTTACCAATAAGGCTGCGGGTGAAATGAGGGAAAGAGTGGATGATATTGTGGGCTTCGGTTCGGAAAGCATATGGGTATCCACGTTCCATTCCACCTGTGTGCGGATTCTGCGCAGATACATAGAGCGGCTGGGTTTCGGCAATAATTTTACTATTTATGATACCGATGATTCCAAAAATATCATGAAGGATGTGTGCAAGCGTCTGGAAATCGATACCAAACAATATAAAGAACGCGCTCTGCTTTCCGCCATTTCCTCGGCTAAAAATGATTTGATTTCTCCGGAGGAATATGAGCTGAAGGCAATGGGGGATTACGGAAAGCAGAAGGTGGCCTCCGTATACAAGGAATACCAGGGGGTTCTGCGCAAAAATAACGCCCTTGATTTTGATGACCTGATCGGAAAAACAGTGGAGCTGTTCCGGATTTGCCCGGATGTGCTGGATTATTACCAGGAGCGTTTCCGTTACATCATGGTGGACGAGTATCAGGATACGAACACAGCACAGTTTGAATTGGTGCGCCTGCTGGCGGGCAAATACAGAAATCTCTGCGTGGTGGGAGATGATGATCAGTCCATTTATAAATTCAGGGGCGCAAATATCAGCAATATCCTGGATTTTGAAAAGGTATTTCCGGAAGCGGAGGTCATCAAGCTGGAGCAGAATTACCGTTCCACACAGACTATTCTGGATGCGGCCAACACTGTCATCCGCAATAATGTGGAACGAAAGGACAAGGCCCTTTGGACAGATAAGGGAGAAGGGGATCAGATCCATTTCCGCCAGTTTGACACGGCCTATGAGGAAGCAGAATTCATTGCCGGTGAGATCGGGAAAAAGAAAAAATATGGCAAGGCGGAATACAAGGACTGCGCGGTTTTGTACCGTACCAATGCCCAGTCCCGTATGCTGGAGGAACGCTTTATAATGGAAGGCATACCTTATGATGTGGTGGGAGGCGTGAACTTTTATTCCCGCCGGGAAATCAAGGATATACTGGCCTATCTGAAAACAATTGACAACGGCAGGGATGATCTGGCGGTAAGGCGCATCATCAATGTACCCAAAAGAGGAATCGGCGCAACGACCATTCTCCGGGTGCAGGAATATGCCGATGCACGGGGAATCAGCTTTTATGATGCTCTTCGGGAAGCGGATCAGATCATGAGTATCGGTAAGAGTGCCGTAAAACTGAAGCCTTTTGTGACTATGATTCAGTCCTTCAGAAGTAAGCTGGAATATTACAGCCTGGAAGAACTGATAAATGATGTGATGGAAACAACCGGATATGTGAAGGAGCTGGAAGAGTCCGATGATGAGGATGCCGAGGATCGGATCCGGAATATAGATGAACTGGTGAGTAAAGTAGTTGCTTATGAGGAGAGTCATGACGAGCCCTCTTTAAGTGAGTTTTTGGAGGAAGTGGCGCTGGTTGCCGATATAGATGGTGTGGACGCCGATGATAACCGTGTGCTGCTCATGACTATCCATTCTGCAAAAGGCCTGGAATTCCCTCATGTATATCTGGCCGGTATGGAGGATGGCGTGTTCCCCAGCTATATGACCATTACGTCGGATGATCCTTCCGCTGTGGAAGAGGAACGCAGGCTGGCCTATGTGGGGATAACCAGGGCGAAGGAGGATCTCACCATTACCTGTGCAAAACAGAGAATGCTTCGGGGAGAGACCCAGTATAATCCCGTGAGCCGCTTTGTGAGGGAAGTCCCGGATGAACTGCTGGATAATAAGCCTCCTGTCTTTAAAAAGAAAGTGGATTTTGAGGAATACAGGGAGAATCCTGAAAGCAAAGCCAGATTCCAGACGGCTCCTTATGGGGGCAATTACGGCGGCGGAGCCCAATCAGGAGACTGGAGGCCGAAGGCTGTGGTGAAGCCGAAGCGGACGGCTGAGGAAAATAAACCGTTTATTGCCCAGGGCCTGGGAAGTCTTGCAGGAGTGAACGGCTTAAGCAAAGGCGCAGGCGCCAAACAGGCCAGCCTGGAATATGGTGTGGGAGACAGAGTCCGCCATATCAAGTATGGGGAAGGCTCGGTTCTGCGTATTGTGGATGGCCCCAGGGATTATCAGGTGACTGTCAATTTTGACGGCGCCGGACAGAAGATCATGTATGCGGCCTTTGCTAAATTGAAAAAGATATAAACGGCTGGCTGTTATTTCCTGAAATGTTAATTCATAGTAATTTCATGAAAAATTAATAGTAAAGAAATGTAAAAAGTGGTATGATAAGAACAGTATTTAAGCATACTAGTAGCAGGGAAGAAAGGATGGTTTGCATGGGAAAGCTGGATGAGGTATTAGAAATGATGAAAGTAAACGAACTCCTTGGCAAAAAAGAAGAAAAGAAAGACAGCGGCAATACAGTGCTCTGGATTCTTGCAATAATTGGTGCAATTGCGGCAGTAGCAGGAATTGCTTATGCGGTGTACCGTTATCTTACGCCTGATTATCTGGAAGATTTTGATGACGATTTCGATGATGATTTCGACGATGAATTTTTTGAAGATGAGGATGAAGAAGGCACCGATACAACAGAAAACAATGCCAAGGCATCCGATGACGACACGACATCCGATGATGAAACAAGTGAAGAATAAAAGTATCAACAGAAGACGGGATGCTGAGGCATCCCGTTTTTCAGGTTTTTTAATTAACAGATCTAATAAATGAGAGGGCGATATGAAAAAAGGACAGATCAGAGAAGGAATTGTAATGGACGTTAAGTTCCCGAATAAGGGGAATGTGAAGCTGATGCCTGCGTCTGCCGATGCGGAAGCAAAGAGCAGTATGAAGGAAAACGGCACGGAGGAAAGAAGCTGTATACAGGCGGAAGAAAAAGAAGAAATCTGTACGGTGAAAAATGTACTCCCCGGACAGCATTTATCTCTTATGATAACGAAGGTAAGAAAGGGAAAAGGGGAAGGAAAAGTGCTGCAGGTTCTTGAGCCTTCACCCGACGAGATTCAGGCTCCCTGCCCCCATTTCGGAAACTGCGGCGGCTGTACATACCTGGCCCTGCCCTATGAAAAACAGCTCGGCCTGAAAGAGAAACAGGTGAAGGAATTACTGGACAGTGTGCTTTTCAGACAGGAACAGCCATGGGAGTTTGAACCCATCAAAGCCAGTCCTGTGCAGTTTGGCTACCGGAATAAAATGGAATTTTCCTTCGGAGATGAGGTAAAGGACGGCCCCCTGGCTTTGGGAATGCACAAGAGAGGCAGCTTTTATGATATTGTTTCCGTGAAGGACTGCCGGATAGTAGATGAGGATTACAGTCAGATCCTGCAGGGAACCCTGGCTTATTTTACAGAAGAAAAGGCTCCCTTTTTCCACAGGCTCACTCATGTGGGGTATCTGCGTCATCTGTTGGTAAGAAAGGCTTCCCATACGGGTGAAATCCTGATTGCACTTGTGACTACAACCCAGGAAGAAAGAGATCTGGCTCCTTTCCGGGATATGCTGCTGGCACTTCCTCTGCAGGGAAAAATAGCAGGGATTCTTCATATAGAAAATGATTCGGTGGCGGATGTGGTAAAAAGTGACCGCACTTCTGTTCTGTATGGACAGGATTATTTCTATGAAGAACTGCTGGGTTTGAAATTCAAGGTATCTGTATTCTCCTTTTTCCAGACAAACAGTTATGGAGCGGAGGTATTATATCAGACGGCCAGGGAATATATCGGTAATCTGGATAAGGAAGACTGCGTGGTTTATGATTTATACAGCGGCACAGGTACCATTGCCCAGCTTATGGCGCCCGTCGCGAAGAAGGTGATCGGCGTGGAAATCGTGGAGGAAGCGGTGGAAGCTGCAAAGAAGAACGCCATGCTGAACGGGCTGGATAACTGTGAATTCATTGCGGGAGATGTGCTGAAGGTTCTGGATGAAATTGAGGAGAAGCCTGATTTTATTATACTGGATCCGCCCAGAGACGGAATTCATCCAAGGGCTCTTCAGAAGATTATCAAGTATGGGGTGGACAGGATGGTGTATATTTCCTGTAAGCCTACCAGCCTGGCGAGGGATTTGGAAGTGCTGCTGGGTAATGGGTATGTGGTGGAGAAGGCGGTGGCGGTGGACCAGTTCCCTTGGACGGGGAATGTGGAGGTGGTGATACAGTTGACGTTTTGTGGTTGCCAAGATAAAAACAGGGACTAAACCACAAGATGTTGTGGCTTTGAAGAAAAATGAGGCTGTAAATGAAGCGATAAATGAGCTTTTTTGGACTTGTTTTTTGGCCATTCCACAGATGATATAGGATAAAGACAGATAAAATGAAAAAATTCAGATGGCAGACGGCTTAAAATTTAATTTATATATATTTCTAATTGTCTGTTTTATTGTTTACAATCCTGTATTATCCCGTTTCTTTCATTTCAAAAAAATCAAGAGGCTACCAATGGCTTACCTACGCCATTTGTAACCTCGATACCTGGGAACAGGTGTAGGTAGACATATAGCAGATATCCTCCAAGTTCGCGACTTCCATACTTATGAGGGTTTCTACGATGTTTTCTACTGTAAAATGGGTTTCGTTTATATCCGGTTTTTCTCAAGAAGTCTGTAAATCAGCAATGCCGTGTGCTATATCATGAAGTGCGTAATGATATCTTTAGCGGGAACATCAAGATTTGTTGCAACAGCATAGTAACCATCGTATTTTTCTTCTTCATTAATCACTTCCTGATTTAAAAGGTATAAATCCTTCACCTTCTCACCTGATTTTACAGATGAAGCCCTTTTAATAAATCCGGTTATATCATTCGGTCTCTTTTTGTAAGTCTCAGGGTCAAGGTTATGTAACAGATTTTTAACAAGTTATATCTGACGATTTCTTATAAAACGCTGGTATTCCATCATTTTCATTGAGAATGTAACGATAACTTTCTGATGGACAACAGCTTTTGATTTTACTTTCCGTGCCCTTCCGTTCTTTAACCCCTTTTCTTCATGAAAACCTAAATCCATTGCCTTGTCAGCAGGGATTATTTTATAAGTCTTATCTTGATACCGTTTTTTATTTTCAGGTGCATTTTTATCGAAGGCTTTCATATCCGCAATGTTTATTTCCTGATCTGAGGATAACAGGCGGTAATCACAGTCATTAAAGACAGATGTCCCCCCATAGAATTAAAATTTCTAATATTGTGGGAACCAATCTCTGCATCCGTACAGTAAATAAGCTTTTTCCCGTTTAACATGGCGGCAAGTTTTTTCTCTGACGGAATAGCTGTCGTCTGTTCGTTATCGGATCCGGATGTAAGACACATAGTCAGGGGGATACCGTCAGAATCCATAAAAAGGCCCATTTTAACCAAAGGGCTGGCTGGTGCTGGAGGCGGGACAGGGAAATATCAGGAATGAACCGGGAAAACGTCCACCGAGAGGTGCTGGTACAGGAATAATAACAGGTCAGTAAGGCTTAAAATAAAGAATGAGCTAGTAGTCGGCAGGAATAATTTTCATAGGGCAAGACCCTGCAAAGGAGCTAAGCTGCACCCCTGGATATGGTCAGGCAGGGTATATACGGTAAGTGATGATCAACTGATTAGCCTGCAGACTCAAAGAACTCACTGCGAAGAGTAGGCTGAATCCAATGACGAATGAGAATTTGCAGATCTTTATTTATGATGAAGAAATTACAGGGATCAAGCAAGAAAGGCGGGATAGGCTACATTCCATGATTATAGACTGTGAAAAAGGAAAGAATGATTTTATCATTATAAAGCTCATCAGTCAGTTTGCAAGAAACAACTGGATCAGTGGTAAAATGGCATGGAATGCTATGCAATAATATAAAATTTTGGTATTATATTATCCATAATGAGGATGTTTTTAATATGAGAACGGATATGAATTTATGTGCATATGAGATACACAGTCTATCTATAAAGAATGAACAGATTAAAATTAAAGAACTTTTAGCGTATGGAACGAATGCTTTTGTTTATAAGGTTGAATATAGAGACAGATCATATATACTAAAAGAACTATTTCCAGAGGGATTGAGTGAACAGAGAGTGATCAAGCGTGATAGTACTGGTGCAGTTTTATATCGCTTGAGAATAATTGACAAATTTAAATGGCAGCGAGTGAAACTGCAATTTTTATTATCTATATATAAAAACCGGTTACTGCAAAGAAATCTGGCTGTTAATGATTGTGTGTCGCAAAATGTTGGTTTGTTTCGTACTAATGGAACTTTGTACGCTTTATATGAAAATATAAGAGGAAAAGACTGGTCATGTTATGCAGGTGAGAGCTTGGAAGAATTAATAATCAGATGCAGTAAAATTGCAGAGATTGTTTATAGAATTCATCGAACCGGATGGCTGGTGATGGATGTGAAAGCATCAAATTTTGTGATAAATGCTACAGAAAGTGAAGAACATATTCAGCTTGTTGATTTTGATAGTATGGTTCGATTATCTTTTGCCAGAAAGAAAAGCAAGTTCTATTGTTCAAGTGAAACGGCACCACCGGAATTATTGGAAGGGCGTGGCAGGGATGTAGGGGTGAACAGTGATGTATATAGTTTGGCAGCCATGCTTTTTAAAAAAATTTGTGGTGTATCTTATAATGAATGTAAAACATTATCTTTACTGATGCCGTTTATAGAGAATTGGTCCAAGGAAAGGCAATCAAAATTTGTGAATCTCCTTAAAATGGTTTTATGTCCAGATATAACAAGACGTGATATAAGTGCAATAGAATTCTCCAGAAAATTGTTAGAACTTTTGAGGTGAACAATATGTTTAGAATTTATTCAGAACATCAAAATGGAAAGTTTTATCTGTCACCATATACGGATATTATGATTGACAATGATAAATTGTTAATTCGACAGACATTATTTAATTGTATTATTAAAATTAATTGTAAGCCTGCATGGGCACAGGAATTGCTTGAATTATTGTATATGGGGGTTGGTGAACAGGTATTGTTAGCGTATTTTAAGCAGAATATGTCAGCAGAAGAAGCTCAGAAAACGGTCAATAACTGGCTTCGTATGGGGGTGCTGGAGTAATGAAGAGTAAATATATAAGTGGCTATCAGAAAGGGAAACTTAAGATCTATGATATGATTGCTTTTGTTGAAAATACTGAATGTATGGTGATCAGACCGGAGGTGGGAACTGTTCTTGGCATGGAGCAGGAACTGCTGGAAAAAATTGAAAAACATACTCTTACAGATGAATTAACATTTTTGATGGTACAGAGAGGATTAGCAAGCTTTGATAAAAGCCGGGATGTTTCAATGTGTTCTGAGATGGTACGTCCGGAGTTTTTCTTAATAGATCTGACAAAGAAATGTAATCTGGCATGTAAATATTGTTTTCGGGAATTTGCAGATGATTATCCGGAGATGACACCAGAAATGATTAATAAAATTTGTGATTCTTTGATTGAATATTGGAAAAACAACCCTTCATTAAAATTAAGTATACAGGCCTGGGGCGGAGAACCATTGATTTGTCTGTCATTGATTATTCAAATTCGTAAACGATTTGAGGAAGCTAATCTTTTTCCGCAGATTGTCATGGAAACCAATGCAACTTTAATAACAGAAGATGTTGCGAAAATGTTGTTCGAGAATCATATCGAATTAGGAATCAGCATTGATGGTAATGAGAAAGTACATAATTTACAGAGACCATTTATTGGGGGCCAAGGATCATTAGAAAAAGTGGAACGTGGTATTACAAATCTCCGTTCGGCGGGTTATCAGGGGTTCGGCACTATTACTGTTGTTACAAAGTATACGATCAAATATCTTCCTGAAATAATTGAGTATTTTGTTGGATTATCATTAAATAGTATAAAATTAAATATGATGCGGAAGAATAGTCGAAATCTGGATCTGGCGCCAGATTTAGATGAATTTGACGGATATATAGATGAATTACTGTCATGTCTTTTTGAATTATATAAAAAGCGTATTCCTTTGGTAGAACAAAATATTGCGCAGCGTATGCTTAATCTCATGCACCGACCTAATAATAATATATGCAATGCTTATGGGTGCCATGGTGGATATCGGATGCTTTCCATTGATTCCATCGGGAAAGTATACCCCTGTGAGTTAAGTGACTATAATGATTATTGCACTGGTAATGTTGATGATAGTGATTATATTTGTATGGTTAATAATGCAGTGAAAAATAATCATGAATATTTTAAAGAAAAAAATTTGAAGGAATGTGCTGGATGTCCATGGTGGTATTTCTGTCGGGGAGGCTGTAAGGCGGCGGTGAAGTATAACACTGGTACTCCACAGGGATTAGACAAAACAGAATGTGCTTTTAATAAAGCATTGTATCCCAAATTAGTATCAGTCTTGCTTCGAGATCCCGAATTTGCACAATATTTGACGAATGGAGAGATATGAAGATGAATTCAATGTATTTGGCAGTAGGGTATAATTGCAACCACCGCTGTTATTTTTGCCCATGTGGGAAAAAAGAGGGTAAAGCCAAAGCCGCACCCACAGAACAGATGATAGAAGCTATTGAAACCGGTATTCAGAATAATGGTATTGAGTATATTACGTTGTCAGGAGGTGAACCTATTTTACATCCTGGATTTCATGATATTCTTGAGTATTGTGTTTCAAAAAAGCTTTGTGTTACCATTCTTTCGAATGGAGATATTTTACATAAAGAAAGCAATGTGCATAAATATTTTGATAACATAGATCCGAGTTATTTTAATATTACAACTGCAATCCACAGTGATCAGCCGGAATTGCATGATCGGGTAACGGGTGTAAAGGGCAGTTATTGCCGGACGGTAAAAGGATTAAAAAATTTAATACCCTTACGTATTCCTTTTACAGTTAAACAGGTAATCAGTAAATGGAATTATAAACGTCTGCCGGAGTTTGTAGATTTTGTTCATCGTGAATATGGACCCTTTGCTTCGCTTACGTTGTGTGGAATGGATTTCTGCGGTATGAATAGGGATGAAATTGCCGAAGTTGCTATTGCATATAAAGAAATAGGACAATATCTGGAAAAAGCATTAGATATAGTATTGTCAATACGTCAGCAATTCGGAGGATTCCCGCAGGTTACAGTTGCTGATTTGCCGCTTTGCTGTGTGGATCCGTATTACTGGGGATTTTTCACAAAGGTTTCAAGAGGAAAACTTTCAAAATATAGTGCGCCGAAGCAAAGTGATGGAGAGGTATCGAGCAGTGAGGAAATTGTTAACGACTGTGATGTATACTTTAAAGAATGCGGAAGTTGTTGTGTCTCGGATTTTTGCCCTGGTGTCTGGAATAGTGCATATCAATATTTTGGAGAAAATGCAGTAAGAGCACTTAAGCCTCAGAAAATAGAATAGCAATGCTATTTAGGCCATCAGGCTTTTAAATAGAATTTACACACAGGAGGTGAGAAAATGGACCGGTTAAGTGTATTTTCAGAAAAATTAGGAATGCCATTGGAAGTGAGCGAGGAGATGATTGGTGACTGTATTGTGAATTTGACGCATCAGACACTCGAAGCAAGTTGGATGAACAATGGATGGAGTAACTATTCAAGCAACTGGATAAATAGTGGCTGGAATAATTATTCAAGTGGTTGGATGAATAACGGTTGGAACAATTATTCAGGTAGTTGGTCTAATAGTGGCTGGAACAACTATTCAAGTAATTGGTCTAATGGTGGCTGGAGTAATTATTCCGGCGGTAAGTAATTTTACCCCTGGCAGGCTAATGAAAAGAAGATTCATTGGCCTGCTTTGAAAAATAAGAGGTAGAAAAAATGGCAAACTTAATGATAACAAAACAATGTAATTTGCATTGTAGCTATTGTTTCGCAAATGAATTTGTAAATAAACAGAAAGATATAATGTCGTTTGAAAACTTTATGAAGTGTATGAAGTTCCTGTCGTACAATCCAAAAGAGAGAATTGGTTTGATTGGAGGGGAACCCACCACACACCCGGAATTGGATAAGATTCTGGCTGCGATTATTGATAGTCCATTCAGGTCAGCTTGTCTTTTCACAAATGGAATATTGCTTGACCAATTTATTAATGAATTAAGAAATGCAAGGTTTCAAATATTGATTAACTTAAACTCTCCGGAAAATATTGGAAGAGATGCTTTCGACAGGATAATTGACAACATGGATGAAATGGTGAATCATCAGTATATGAGAGAACAGGTGGGAGTAGGAATTAATTTATATGACACTCAAATGGATTATGAATACCTGTTGGAAGTGCTGGAGAGATTTCGTTTTACAAAAGTACGTGTTTCAGTTGCGGTTCCTAATATGGAAGAAGGAAGGAAGATAGATCCGCTTGACTATTTTCACAGGATGGAAGGACTGGTCAGAAGGTTTGTTGATAATGTTGTCAAAATTAATGTAGCTCCTAATTTTGACTGTAATTATCTGCCAGCTTGTATGTTTGGTGAGGAAGATAAAAATAATTACCAGAAATATAAGAAAGTTTTAAATCGCAGCAATTTATTTACGAATCCTATCTGTACACCTTCCATTGATATTCTGCCGGATTTGCAGGTGGTAAGATGTTTTGGATTAAGTGATTTATATAAAGTGAATCTTTTGAATTTTAGAAATACAGATGAAATCCGGAGACATTTTATGATGGAAATAGATGCTTTGGCATATCATGTTCTGCCAAATAAAAAATGTGATGGATGTAAAGAATATCAGGCAGGATTATGCAGTTGTGGCTGCTATGCATATCGGTTGGCAGAACTGAGAGAGTTGCGTGGATATATTGTGGGAAAGCATGGCGAATAACGATGAAAGAATAATCCGCATACAGTATGTGTGATATAATAGAATATATAAAAGAAAATAAAAGTAATAATTTAATACAGGAAAAGTATGTGTATGTGGGTCCGTATTTTTGTGATTTGTATTTTGTGCCTTTTCCTGATAAGAACTGGAAAATCGGGATGTTTTAAAAGAAGTAGTAGTAAATGATTATGCTATTCTCCGTTGGATAAACGAAAAAAAGACAGGTTTGTCTATATGGTGCGGTCGGCTGTAAAAGTATGTTTAATGATGTAAAGGATTTGAATGAGAACATTCATATTGTAAAGAAGTGTAAAACCCGTACAGAATACTTGGGGAAAATGTGTATGCCATATCATTACGATACTATTTGTTATCAGGGATGTAATTGTTATTATCCCGAAATCAGGTATGAAAAGGAGTAATAAATGAAGAGGTTAAAATTTGTACGGTATGATAACCGAAAACATTTTGACTCTATGTTTCTGTATATGAGTGATGTAGAGGAACAAAGAATGTTTTTAACCTATACATCTGCTAATAGCGTTCGGGAGTTTGAAAACTGGTTGGAAAATCAGTTGAGGTCTTATTATAAAGAATTTTTTGTGATTGAGGATAATAATGAGTTGATTGGCTTTGTATATAGCTATGAACACCATATGAGGGACGGTCATTGCAAAATTGGTATATACATTGCTCCGCAATGGCGTGTCGGTGGAATTGGAGCGGTTGCAGGTCTGCAGATGATGCATTATATTTTCTACCATTATCCTATGCGTAGAATTAATTGTGACGTGTATGAATATAATACGCCAAGTTTAATGAGTTTACTTCAATGTGGATTTGAAAGAATGGGAATATGGAAAGAATACCGCTTTTATAATGGCAAGTATTATGATCTAATTTTGTTGTCTATGACACGAGAGTTTTATATGGAAAAATATGAAAGATTTTTTTCAGATCAGAGGTAAGCTATGGAGTATGAAGTTATTTTTTATAATACTTTTTTAGACATGCTAAAAGGGGCTAAAGAAAAATTTTCGGACTTACTTTTTTGGGAAGACTCGAATGGGAAGTGTACATATGATCATTTTTATAATGACATAATGAAGTCTGCAGGTTATTTTTTGAAACTTGGGAGCAAATATATTGTGCTGGGGCTGAATGATCAGTATCTATTTGCAGTTATCTATATTGCAGCGGTGATTACAAAACATATTGTGTGCCTGTTGCCGGAAAATCATTTAATACCGGATAATATGCAACCTGCTTATATTGTGGATGATAAAAGACTAAAAGAGATCATGAACAATGTTCCAATCTCTGAAAATGAATTGATAAATACTGATCCGAATGAGCCGTGTACGATTGCATTTAGCTCTGGTACATCAGCAAAAAACAAAGGATGTATACTTAGCCAGAGAAATCTGTTATATGATGCCCAGTATAGTATGAAGATTTACCACTACTGGAAGGGAGAACGTCTTATTCACATTCTTCCGTATTGGCATCTTTTTGGTATAGTGGCAGATTTAATTGGCCCTCTTCATCAGGGATGTTGTCTGTATGCGCCTGAATCAAATGTATATTTCTTTCAAGCTATGAAATATTTTAAGCCACATTGTATTAATATGCCTCCAGCACTGGCGGATACATTGTGTTCGAGACTGAAAAGTACTCAGGATATCCGGAGTACGGGAGGATGTCTAAAGAAAATATTATGTGCCGGGGCCCCCATGAATATTCAAACTGCATACAGCTTGAAAGCTTTTGGCATTTTACCCTGTATTGCGTATGGACTTACAGAATGTTCTCCTTGTGTGGCTGTTACGCCGGATACGGATATTGCTTTTGGAACAGTTGGAAAACCAATACCATGTGTCGATGTAAAAATTAAGGATGGAGAAATATTAGTTTCTGGTTCAACGGTAATGCTTGGGTATTTTGAAAACGAAGAAATGACAAAACAGAAAGTCGTAGATGGTTATTTTTATACCGGAGATATGGGCTATTTTGATAAAAATGGAAATTTAGTTGTTGTAGGACGTAAGGATAACATGCTTATATTTGGAAACGGCACTAAATGTGTTCCTGAAATAATTGAAAGCAGGTTAAATGGACTGCCGGGTATAGAGGAAACTTTACTCCGTACAAATTTTTCAGGAAAATACGCGATGCCGGAGCTTATCATCGTATCATCTGATTTTAATAATGGAATAAAAGAAAAAGTGACCGCTGTTATGAAAGAGGAGGCATTATATCCATTTATTTTAACGATTCAAACTGAAAAATTAACACGAAATTCTATGGAAAAGGTGGTACGAAAGTGATGAAGCTGGAAAGACTTATTTCTATTATAAGCAAAGTTGATGATGTGGAAGATATTAAGATTGAAAAAGGACATTCTTTGAAAGATGATTTACATATGAATTCATTTTCATTTATGCTTTTGCTGGTAGAACTGGAGGATGAATTGGGCTGTAGTATTGATCCAAACATTTTTATGCAGGTTAATACAGTGGAGGATTTATATAAAAAGATTCAGAATATAACGGGAGAGATTCTATGAACATCTGTCTGACAGGGAATACTTTTCATCCCATAGCTAAAGGTGAGCTTATAACAGGTTATAATATAGCCGCATCTGATTTAGTGAATAGTTTTTTTAATTATTCTGCTGAGAACCAGATATATTGCCTCTATGAACCATGGCAGATACAACAGGCAGCATTAGAGAATATGTTAAGGCATGAGAAGGTAGATTCTGAACGCATTCATTTGATCAGTGAATATGATTTACTTTTTCGTGGAGTATCGAGACTCCCAAAGATGGATATATTGCATAGTGTGAAAGAGGATGCAATACCTCTTATTTCTATGAGACAAGCTATGAAATCAGATATACCTGTTACGTTTACTTTACACGGAATAGCAGAGCAACATCTTATAATGGATTTTTTTTATCCTATGTTATTGCTTCCATTTAAACCGTATGATGCTGTTATATGTACGTCCGAATCTGTACGGAAAACGATTGAAAATATGTTTCATAGACTGGAAGATATTGTGAACAGAACACTATCTGTTTCATCGCCAATTAAGCATCAAATACGTTTGGAGAAGATACCTCTTGGTGTGGATATATCAAATTTTAAACCGCTCGATAAAATTCGATGCAGGAAAAAATTTGGATTTGAGACGGATGAATTTATAATCTTATGGTTTGGTCGGTTCTCGGATCTTTTTAAAGCGGATTTATTCCCGTTGTTGCATGTGTTTCATAAATTGCTGCTTAACAATAAAGATAAAAAACTGAGACTTATATTGGCCGGCAGCCAGGATGTAGGAACAGATTATGCGGGAAAAATGTATTCAGAGGCACAGCATATTGGAATAGAAAAATATGTAAGTATAATATTCAATCATGAAATAGAAAAACGGTCTGAACTATATTCCGCATGTGATGTATTTACATCGCCCATAGATAATATTCAAGAAACATTCGGACTGACGCCGGTAGAGGCAATGGCTTGTGGTGTTCCGCAGGTTGTCAGCGATTGGGATGGATATCGTGATACGGTTGGAAAAGAAACGGGGTTTCTTATTAAAACTTCATGGACTAATTGTATGGAAGATATTGCTACAGCTGATTATCTGCCATCAAATGTAAACAGAAGAAGGATGCTCCAGTGCCATCTGCAGGTAAGAAGTGTAGCAGTAGACTGTACGGACTATTATGAGAAGTTACAGCTATTGATTGACAAACCGCATTTGCGCCAGGCTTTTTCTGAGGCATCAAGAAGAAGAGCCGTTGAACATTTTAGTCTTCAGAATACCGTGAAGCAGACAGAGGCTCTATGGTGTGATTTATATGAAAGTGCAAGTGTTTCAAATGGCGATTTCCAATATATGAATATTCCAATGATTGATTATTGTAATGATTTTCAATATTATCCAACACAAATGTTGAAGGAGGAAAAAATTTTTGAAGCAACAGAGTATGGGAAAACTACTTCTGTGAAGGAACTTTTGCAATATCCAATATTTAATCAGACAGTAGAGGAAGCTATATTGCCAGAATATATTATGAAATATATGTTAGAAGTTGGCAGCGTGAGTATGAGCGATGTTATTAATAAGTATTCGGATTTTGGGGAGTCACAAGTAAAAAGAGAAATCATGTATTTGTATAAATATGATATGATACGACCTGTGTAGAATACTAGCATGAGAAAAGTGCTCTATCTGCCGTCTCCTTCCTGTTTCATGATTCGCTTTTGGTATCTTTGCAACTAAGAGAGGCTGGAATAGTAGACAGGGAGGCACAGCATCATTGCTCCTAATATAAAAATATTTTTCAAGGGATTACTGCCTTGATGAACGGCGTACCAGCCATAAGATGACTGGTGTATTAAATGTAGAAATTCCTATGGCGGCCTGAACTGTTACCGGAATTGGGAGGGAAGCATGTGAGAGAAAAGTAAAAGAGAGCGAAAACCCGAGCTTTAAAGAGTTTCCGAGACCGCTCTGGATTTCTTTGGGAGGTTTCCTTCACAATAAAAGAGTTTTGATTGAAGGGGAAAAGGGAAAGTCGAATGCGACAACAAAGCAAATTGATAGGCCGCAATCAAATCAATTTGGCAAATAGTTTTGCGCATGCGATATACAATGGCCGGACAATTCATGAGATATGCATACATCCGGGCATGATCACGGTTTACAACCCTGGGAATATGCGAGCAAACATAAGCCGGAGGCGGTCATTTGTATCCTGTCACTAATGCCTTTCTAAATACAGTGAAGGCGAATACCAGGAAATATTACTGGACGGGTAGGATCACGACGACTGCCGGGACGGTTTACAACTTTGATTAGAAAGATATGGTCAAAGGAAGCGGATATATCACAAGCCAGTGCTGCGGAAATGGGGATTTCTCTTTTTTCGGATATTGATCGGTACACGCTGGAAGATGCAATCGTAGAGTTGTTTTATCATCTACAGATTGCAGGCGGTTCCTATGAAACAATCCCGATGGGGATCTTTGAAGTAGCTGAGGCGAACAGGAAAGCGAAGTGACCGGAGATCAAGGCTTATGATTATATGGTTCGATTTGAGAAGGCTTTTACTTCCCTGGAATCCATCGGTAATGCCTATGATTTCATGGTACTTTGCAGTACGGCTTGTGATGTAACCTTGGCTCAGGACAGGGCGACGATCGAGGCGATGCCGAACGGGTCAGAGAACCTGTCCATTTATTCTGATAATGATATTGAGACTTACCGCGATGTGCTGTTCTATGTGGGACAGGTGCTTGGCGGTTTTTTCGTGATCAACAGAGCCGGGGAACTGGAACTGAGGAAGTACGGGAACCAGTCGGTGCTGACCATGGAGAGGAAGCATAGGTTCAGTGTTATATGAGAACAATAATTTGGGAAATACGGAGACAGCCGGGTTCATGAATTAGCTCCGGAATCGCAGCCGGAGGCCCATTATCGGCAAATGCCGGAAACCGCGGTTATTCAGGGAAAAATTGATATATTTATTCAAAAGTTTGATGCGAATTTTGAAAGGATGGATATTGACTTATTATTACTAAAGTGAGACAATAAACTGGAATCGACAAAAAGAAAGAGAGGTTATTAAGAGATGGCAAATATTGATTTGAGTCAATATGGTATCACCGGGGTTAAAGAAATAGTACATAACCCTTCCTATGACTGTATGTTTGAAGAAGAGACAAAACCGGGTCTCGAGGGCTTTGAAAAAGGTCAGGTAAGCGAACTTGGTGCTGTTAATGTTATGACAGGTATTTACACAGGACGTTCCCCTAAAGATAAATACATTGTCATGGATGAGAATTCGAAGGATACCGTATGGTGGACTTCTGATGAGTATAAGAATGATAATCATCCGGCAAGCCAGGAAGCATGGAGCACAGTTAAGGATATCGCTCTGAAAGAGCTGTCCGACAAAAGACTTTTCGTTGTAGATGCGTTCTGCGGAGCTAATAAAGATACCCGTATGGCAATTCGTTTCATCGTTGAAGTTGCATGGCAGGCACATTTCGTTACCAACATGTTCATCCAGCCTACAGCTGAGGAACTGGAAAACTTTGAGCCGGATTTCGTTGTATACAACGCTTCCAAGGCAAAAGTTGAGAACTACAAAGAATTAGGTCTGAACTCTGAGACGGCTGTAATGTTCAATATCACCAGCCGTGAGCAGGTTATCGTAAATACCTGGTACGGCGGAGAAATGAAGAAGGGTATGTTCTCTATGATGAACTATTACCTGCCGCTGAAGGGTATCGCTTCCATGCACTGTTCTGCAAACACCGATATGAACGGTGAGAATACTGCGATTTTCTTCGGACTTTCAGGAACAGGAAAGACCACACTGTCAACAGATCCTAAGCGTCTCCTTATCGGTGATGATGAGCACGGCTGGGATGACAAGGGTGTGTTCAACTTTGAAGGCGGATGCTATGCTAAGGTTATCAACCTTGATAAAGAATCTGAGCCTGATATCTACAAAGCAATCAGACGTGACGCTCTTCTTGAGAATGTTACAGTTGATGCTGACGGAAAGATTGATTTTGATGATAAGAGCGTAACCGAGAATACTCGTGTATCTTATCCGATCAACCATATTGAAAACATCGTTCGCCCTGTATCAACAGCTCCGGCAGCTAAGGATGTTATCTTCCTGTCTGCAGATGCATTCGGCGTTCTTCCTCCTGTATCCATTTTGACTCCCGAACAGACACAGTATTATTTCCTGTCCGGATTTACTGCAAAACTGGCTGGTACAGAGCGTGGAATCACAGAGCCTACACCTACCTTCTCCGCTTGCTTCGGACAGGCTTTCCTGGAACTGCATCCTACCAAGTATGCAGAGGAGCTTGTTAAGAGAATGCAGATGAGCGGTGCAAAGGCATATCTTGTTAACACAGGATGGAATGGTTCCGGAAAGAGAATTTCTATCCGTGACACACGTGGTATCATCGATGCAATCCTTGATGGTTCCATTGCAAAAGCTCCTACAAAGAAGCTGCCTTACTTTGATTTTGAAATCCCTACAGAACTTCCCGGCGTAGATCCTAAGATCCTTGATCCTCGCGATACCTATGCAGATGTTGCTGATTGGGAGACCAAAGCAAAAGATCTGGCACAGCGTTTTGTGAAGAACTTTGCAAAATATGAAGGTAATGAAGCAGGAAAAGCATTAGTTTCTGCAGGCCCTCAGATTTAATTAACAAAATTATTTTCTTAACTGCGTGTCAGTGAGATAATATATTGTGATTGAAAGAAGAACCGGAATATACAGCCGTTTGGCCGTATATTCCGGTTCCTTTTTTAGCAAGTGAAATCAAGCGGCAGCTTTTCCGTTTCTCTATAATGAATACAGGGTGGTCGAAACGAGGTAAACAGCATTGTACGAGTGGCAGAAGCAAATTCAAATTTTCATTGATGAAATTGACAAGTGTATTAAAAACTATAATGATGAAGCATTGACGCTGCAGTCTCTTTCCCGCAGACTGGGTTATTCCGAATTTTATACAACAAGAAAATTCAGGGAAATATCAGGTATGCAGTTCAGAGATTATCTTCGGCTCAGAAGATTGGCCTTTGCGCTGAAAGAGGTGCGGGACAGTGAAAAAAGTTTTCTTGATATTGCTTTTGATTATGGCTTTTCATCACATGAAGCTTTTACCAGAGCCTTTAAGAGAACATATGGTGTAACACCGAGTGAATATCGAAGAGAGCCCAGGCCTGTCATCCTTCGTACAAAAATCAACACCTTCGACCGCTACTTATTAGGATTTGGAGAGATTGGCATGATGAAATCAACAGATGAAATTAAGGTTTATTTTGTAACTATCCCTGCGCACAAATTTTTGCATATTAAAAATTATGAAAGCAATGGGTATTGGGATTTCTGGCAAAAACAGAGTCTTATTCCGGGGCAGGACTGTGATACCATATGCGGACTGCTCGACAGCATCAAGGGCAAATTGGATGACGACGGCGGAATTGAGTCCAACAGCAGCAGCGGCCAGATTATGGCATATATGTTTGACCCCGAGGGTCGGCTCTGTGACTGGGGGATTCCGCGTACGGAGTGTTATGGCGTACGTCTTCCTGCCGATTATAATGGAGAAGTACCGCCCCAAATGATCATGCTTGATGTTCCGGAAGCGGAGTATCTTGTCTTTGAACATGGACCGTTTGATTATGAGCAGGAAAACCGCAGTGTGGAAGACAAGATTGAAGAAGCAATGGCGGCCTTTGACTTTACCGGCACCGGTTATTCTTATGATACTTCCCCGGGCAGGATACTGTACTTTTATCACGATCCGGAGCGTTTCTGGAAATATGTGAGGCCGGTGCACAAGCAAATGGAATAGGTGGTAGATCCGGTATGATATATGATTTAACAGATATTCTAATGTTATAATATTGTCTATATGACATTTAGTCGGCACCATAGCCTTATGGATAGAGCTATGGTGCCATTCTGTTGTATTATACCGGTTTCTTGAGTTTATTTTTCCCGGTGTTCGTTCTGGCTATTTATTGGAATTACAGAACAGACTTCCATGCATAAATAATATCCTTTCTAATCTTCATACAAATCTCCGCTATTTTCTTTATTGAGGGTTCCTTCCAGTTCAATCATCAAAAACTTTGTCAGCTTTCCCACAACAGGCCTGTGGGGGGTATTGCGCGGAACTATAATAAATTCTCCCTGATTAACCATTGTAAGACCCTCCTTTGTTTCCAGTTCAAAACTTCCCTCGATTACATAAAACAGTTCATCCGAAAGGTCGTGGACATGAAAGTCTAATGTCCGATTTTCAACTTGCACAACGCTTAAGACATGTTCGTTTAGCCGAGCAATTTTTTTATAAACAAACAGCTGCCCGAGTGCGTTTACTTCGTTTACTACATTTACTTTAGTCAACATAAGAATATCTCCCTTGCTAATTTTTATAGCTAATGATAACATAAAAAGAAGAATCTGAATAATTGATAGTTTTGATTGTATCAATCGGATTTTGCGATAGGTATTGCGCCGAGAGATGGTGAGAGGAAATAAAATGGAACTTAAACACTTAAATACATTTTTAGTATTGAGCAGATTAAAAAATTTTACAAAAACAGCCCAATATTTAGACTATGCCCAATCGAGTGTTACAGCACAAATTCAAAGATTGGAGGAAGATTTACATGTACGGCTGTTTGAAAGAATCGGGAAATCTGTTTCGTTGACTCAGGAGGGGGAGCAGCTGGTTCCTTATGCACAGAGGCTGACTGAAATGTCACTGAATATAGAGAATATGTATACTGACACAAAAAACGGCGGACGCCTGATGATTGGCGCTTCGGAATCGATAGGAATTTATATACTGCCTGGAATTATTAAGAAATATAAAGAAACTCACCCTGATACGGATTTACATTTGGATATTGCGGATTCTTCGGAATTTTCAGCCTTGCTTGCCAATCATTCCATAGATATCGCTTTTACTATTGATAAGCATATCTCGGATCCGTCAATTGTCACGGTGATGGAGATGGAAGAACCAATATGTATTTTTGCGCCTCCGGGCCATTTCCTTACTCAGAAAGAAAGAGTGGAAATCCGGGATTTTTCCGGAATACCTTTCATTTTTACCGGTCATGGCTGCTGCTACCGGGGGATGTTTGAACGGGAAATGACGGAACATTCCGTTTTTCCGCATATCGTACTTGAGACAAGCAGCATTCAGGTTATTAAGGAAAGTGCGATGAGCGGCCTGGGGTTATGTGTGCTTCCTGAATTTACAGTAAAAGAGGAAATGGAAAGCGGACGGTTGGTTAAAATTCCATACAGTCCGAATTGTGATATTTCCATACAGCTGATTTACCATAAAGATAAATGGCTGTCTAATAATATGAAAGATTTTATTTATATGACGGAACAATTTTTTGCCCCATTCACAGGCAGGAAAACGGTGTGATATTCCGGTAACAGAAATTGGTATCAGGTATTGGAAAATTTTTTTCTCTGATCTATACTGGAGGTACCGGCGATTTAAAAGAAGCCGGAAAAACAGATGGTCTTGATAGGGTTTAATCTCCATTGGCTGTTGACTCTGGCGGCTTAACGGGGAGGAAAGGCTGACAGATTGGCAATGCGCAGAAATGCGGGAATGGGAGGAAAATGAAAAAGTATTTTGGAAAGGTTTTATTTTGTTTGGCGGCAGTATTTATTATTTTATTTGGGGTTATGACATATAAAGGATATGATAAAATAACAAATTATTATAATTCTGATTACAGCATGCTGAATAAAAATGCTTATGTCGGAGGAGATGCCTATAACTATATTATTAATGGAACATATGCAGCGGCCTACTTTGTATTGGCCGCAGGCTTCCTTATTTCAGGAATTGTATGTATGGCAGCCGGCTTTTTACTTGCTGTAATAGAAGAAAATAGTAAGAAAATATGGTTGGAAGGCAGCAGTAAGCAGCAAGAGGAACTCCCGCCGCTGTGATTGGAGGAATATGATATGGGCAGATACCAAAATATTGTATATCTTCGGGAGAAACAGTGGATATCAGGCTCTCCTGTAATGTTCAATAAGGGAGCGTTGTTAAGAGATACATCGACAGGAAAAAATGTATTGCAGCTGCAGTTTGCCAGTGTGGATATTAGAACAATCAGGGCGGTCATAGTAAGAATTGACTGCCTGGATTGGACAAAAAAATGTGTGGATGCATTGGAACATACTTTTAACGATTTGAGCATAAAACCGGGAGAAGTATTCGGGGACAGAGAACCGATTATCCTGAATGATGAGAATGTAAGAACCTTTGTTTTTACGGTAACGAATGTTATATATGAAGATGAAACATTAAATACAGAGGAATATAGACTTATCGGAATAAAAGGCCCTCGGGATATCAATTCCTTTGGAATATATGCGGAACAGTTTAAAAAAGAATTAATGTTTTCGGGCTTTCAGACGGAGGGTATTGTCAGACCTTATATAAGCGATGGATATTGGTATTGTGCATGCGGTACCATGAATCCCGGCACAGCCGGTGAGTGTATAAAATGTCGGGCTGAAAAGCGTAAGCTGGCAGAGATCAGTTCTGAAAAATATCTGGATGAAAAAATGCGGGAATGGCAGGCGCAGCAAAAGTCAGAAAGAAATAAAAAGAATAAAATGATTGCAGGACTGTCAGGTGCGTTTATTATCTGTTTGGCGGCGGGTGTGCTTGCAGTAAAAATAGTAATACCCAATATGCATTATGCGGAAGCAGTAAAACAGATGGAATCCGGACAATATGACGCAGCAATAGAAGGATTTTCCGCCCTGGGAGACTTCAAGGACAGCCCTCAGCAGACAGTTGAAACTATATATCGGATGGCATTGAGAATAAAGGAAAACGCGGAAAGTACGGAAGAGTATGAAGAAGCGCTGTCATTACTGGACTCCATAAAAGACAGAAAAGCGTGCGAAGATATAATTCAGAAAACAAAATTTGATATGGCAGGGTTTATGCTGGAAAACGCTGAAACCGTACAGGATTACTTGGATGCACAGGATATCTATAACAGCCTGGCGGATGATATGGACTGTGAAGAAAAATTATTGGAATGCAAATATCAAATCGCCTGTCTGTACAGTAAAACAGAGGTTCATGCTGAGTCAGCCAGGGAATTGTTTATGGAGTTAGGGGAGTACAGGAATTCAGAAAAATGTCTTGCCGAGCTTTTAGCGGAACATATTGACTTGACAGATGCTTATAAACAGGCATATGAATATTGTGAAAATGGAAGCTGGGATTCGGCACTGGAAATATTGTCAGGAATGGATCCGGAAAATGAGTCGGTAAAGGAATTGGCCGTTAAGTGCTATGAGTCAAAATATAAGGCAGGACTGGAGTATTGGTCTTCTAAAAATTATGCGGAAGCATTTAAAGAGTTTAATTCTATAAAAGATTATAAAGACAGTACGGAATATCTGGATAAAATAAAGAAGATACAAGAACAGCAGGAAGCTGAGAAAAAAGCTGCGGCAGCAGAAAGTTCTGTCAGTTTAGGGGAGTTAACATCATGGCTGAACGGAAACTGGTCAGGAGATGGAAGCTATTGGAAGAATGTTACCTTTACGAAGATTACGGATGATTCCATGATGCTGGACGGGACTTTCACGAGAGAATCCGGCCGTGTAGGCAGTGCGGCGAAAATATCGAAATCTTCTGTTCAACTTGTATTTAATATAGGTGCATTCGGATTTAAGGATATAATTGTGGTCACTAAAACTGGTGAAAACAGTGCGACAGTTAAATTTTGGAGCGTTACAGACGAAGGGATAAAAGGACAGGCTGATATAATCCATTTGAGCAGGTAAAGTTATTTTATGGGAACTTTATATACCATAATAATAGGACGGCGGTAATAACCACCGTCCTATTATTATAATTGATTATGCCTGCTACCACTTTTCATAATGAACCATTGCCGTATCCCATCGGGAATTTAATTCCTTTCCCTCATCAGGCCACCCAAAACCAATCACAGAAACGGGTTCCAGTTTATTAGGAAGTGTTAACTGCTCAATCAGCAGTTCCCTCCAGTCAGAATTGGACGCTACGCCGCACCAAACGCCTCCAAGCCCTAAGCCGTGGATACTGAGCAGCATGTTTTGTGCGGCAGCCGCGCAGTCTGCATACAGGAACTCTTTTAACCCCTCTCTATTTTTATCTCCGCATACGACAATCGCTCCGGAGGCGGATTCAAGCATGGCAGCATTTGAATTATGACGGGCCAGGACTGAAAGCATATGTCTGTCCCTTACCACGATAAAATGATACGGACGCTTATTTTTAGCGGTTGGGGCACACATACCTGCATAAAGAACCGTATTTACCATATCCTGGCTGACTGGTTTGGAGGAGAATTTTCGTATACTCTGCCGTGTTTTTATCGCAGTAAGCACATCCATGCCACACGTGATATCTGCAGGCTTCTCAGGAACGTCACGGACAGGCTGCAGATCTTCGGCAGACATCGTGATATTCGCAGTCATTGCCTGCCCGTCAAACCCGATGGACTTCTGCATGGCTTTATCCAAAACCATAATAAATTTACCGCCTCCCCGGGACAGTAATTTACTTCGGTACGCAATGTTATTGATTGTACCGCTTACATAAATGGTTCCTTTAGGTTTATTGAATACCGTTCTTGCATCGAACGGAACTTCGACGATTGTCAGTCTGCCTGAATCGTCTTTTTTAATCAGAGCATCAAATTGTTCCATTGCAACTCCCTTCCATGTACGTTTTACCGCTGTAATTCACTCCTATATACGATTTCCCTCCGGGGCATACAGATACAGTTCTATTTAACGGCTGATAAAGAGCCTTGTTAATAAAACGTACCATATATTTTATAAATAGTAAATTACATTTTTGATAGTATACGGCTTTCCGCATTACACCTGTTAAAGCCCGCATCTGCCCCGCACTTCGTATCTTTGGCAGCCATAAAAGGAAGCCGGAAATGTTGGAAAGAAGTTGCTTATTCTGTCTGTAGGGCAGATAATAGAATCAGTATGATGACAGAAAAAGGAAAGGGATGGGCAGAAAAATGGATAAACCGGATTATGTGGATCAGGACTGGACGTCACTGACTGAAGTGAAAACGGCAAAATGGGCTGATATGATGGAAGAAATAAAGGAAGAAGGATGGGTGATTACAGAGCTTCGCACGGATATGGGCTTTACATCCCGTCTGGCGCTTAAACCGGTTCATGAGGGAAAAAGGAGAGGGATTTTTATTGTGTGCGCCGGGGGCGCCTTTCTGTTCAAATCTTCAAATGAAGCAAAACCGGTGGCAGAGTATTTTTACAGGGCGGGTATTAATGTGGCCATTCTCGATTACCATGTGGATCCCGCAAAGCAGAAGGATAGTGACAAGCTGGATGTGAGGATCAGCGCCGGTGAGGACGGACTGGCGGCGATCCGGTACCTGCGTCTGCATGCGGATGAGCTGGGGATATGTCCGGATAAGATTGCAATCGGCGGATTTTCGGCCGGCGGCATGCTTTCCGCTTATGCAGCCACACAGTTTTCGTATGGGAACCCGCAGGCTGTGGATGCTGCGGAACGTGTTTCCTCAAGGCCGGATGCCGCCTTAATCCTTTATGGCGCTATGTCTGACAGCGGTATACAGGATTCCGGTATGTTTGCTTTTGACTTTAAGGAGCAGGCAGAGCGGTGTAAGTATGATCCTGTCAGAAATATTCATTCGGACTGTCCGCCTATGTTTGTTTTTCAGACGCACAAGGATGATCCCCGGCATGCATTGCTTTTTTGCTATGAGCTGGCAGGAAGGGGCGTTCCTTATGAGCTGCATACTTTTGGCGAAGGGCCTCACGGAGGCGCACTGTATAACGGAGAGGATGAAACCCCTTTGTTTAAGCACACATCACGCTGGGCGCCTTTGGCGGCGGAATGGCTTGAAGAACAGGGATTCTGAGATTCATTGGAATATGATATCGATAAGGCCGGATACAGAGCGGAATCAGGAAAATGATTCCGCTCTGTATTCCTTTGGTGTCTTGCCGGTAATCTTTTTAAATACACTGCAGAAATAGCTTTGTGATGAAAAACCAAGCATTTCCCCGATCGTTACGATCGAAAAATCTTTATAACTCAGAAGACGTTCCGCTTCTTTAATTTTGCATTCCTGGATATAAACAGAAATGGTTCTTCCCGTTTCCTTTCGAAAGTGCGTGCACAGATAGGAACAGTTTCCGTGCAGGTTCTCCGCGATGATGGTCGGGGTTATTTTTTCATATAAATGGGACTGGATGTACTGGTTAATCAGCCGTACGGTTTTAGAATGAGAACTGAGCTGCTGTATACGGGCTACGCGCCGGGTATAGTCCCGGAAAAAGTCATAAAATAAATAAGGTAATTCCGATTTTGTCCTGGCCTGGAGAATTTTATCCAGATAATGGGACGCAATGCCATTGATAAGATTAAAATCAACACCTGACTGACAGGCGGTCCGGGATGCCATGACATTGGCGCTGAGTACATAGCTGCGCATATACTCGATTGGAATCGTGTTCCAGTTCTCTGAATGTACAAATTCTTCATCCAGCAGCCTTTCCATATCATCCAGCCGGCCATAGCGCAGGTAGGAAATCAGAGTACGTTCTCTCCATGAATCGGCAGGGTCAATGGACTGCCTTAATTCAATGGGTATATCCTCCAAAACAGGATAAGGAATATTCCATGTAAAAGGAAGCCTGGCAATATCGGCTTCTTTTTTTCTGTTGAAGGCATATTGAAGAAAACGCAGATGAGCCAGTAAGGCGGAAAGATCACAGGATATATTCCCGGCAAAATAGGCCCGCAGGGAAGCCGAGTCCTTCGCAGAGCGTCCGAGCCTTCGGAGTATGGTTTCCGCCTGACGGGGAAGGCACTCGGAAGGCAGTACAGGACCGACAAAAAGAATACCATTTTCTTCTTCTATGGTAAATCCTCCGAAATAGAGATACTCTGAGGTATAGCTATACCATAATTCCGGAAGCGGATCAGACAGGCCGTTGAGCAGAATCAGGGGAAGGTTGAAATCCTGCAGGGATAAAGAAGATTTGCTCACAAGTGCCCTGTCCTGAAAAAAACTGACCGGTATATGTGTCGCCTGATAATATTGATCGAGAAAATAATCCAGATCCATAAAGCCTCCTGAAAACTTTTGTAAATATAATAACATAAAAACAAATATATTGATATAAATAACAGAAAAAATAGTCTATGATGCCAATATAAATCATTGTTAACAGGAAGTAACAACTGACAGGAGGTAAGGGAATTATGGGGAAAAGGGAAAAGAATCCTAAGGCAGTGGGAGCGGGGCGTATGCTCGCATGGCAGAGCCGGGCGATATCCCAGGGCTGCGCCCTGATGGCAATCGGTTTTTTATCCGTATACTGTACGGATACGCTGAAGATGAATCCTGCGCTGGTGGGAACTCTTCTCGTGGTCAGCAAGCTGCTGGACGGGTTTACGGATATTATTGCAGGCTATCTTGTGGATAAAACAAATACGAAATGGGGGAGGGGACGGCCGTACGAATTGTGCATTGTCGGTGTCTGGTTTTGCACATGGCTGATGTTTTCCTGTTCTCCCCAGTGGAGCACGGTTGTCAAAAGCGCATGGATTCTGTGTATGTATGCTTTGGTAAACAGTATTTTTTACACGTTTCTGAATGCGAATAATACGGTGTATATGGTGAGGGCCTTCCGCTATGAGGAGCAGTTTGTGGCAATCAATTCCTATGGCAGCATCATAAGCATGCTGGGGACGGTCGCATTTAATATTGCATTTCCCATCTGTATGTCCAGGTTTGCGACAAGTGCTTCCGGATGGAGCATGCTGATGGCTATGTTTGCCATACCGCTGACCATAATTGGGCTGATGCGTTTCTTTTTTGTAAAGGAAACGGTAGATGTGGATGTGGTTGACGAGAACGGAGAGAAAGAAAAGGTCAATTTCCGTGATGTGAAAAAAGTTCTTACCAGGAATCCGTATATCTATATTGTGGCTCTGATTATGTTTGTGTCTAATTTCGTAATGAATATGGGAGTGAATGTTTATTATTTCACTTATGTTGCCAGGGATGTATCAAAGATGGGAATTATCAGCGCGATACAGATGATTGGAATACCGGCAGTCATTATTTTTCCGGCTGTTATAAAGAGATTTTCCACTGCAAAGCTGATGTTTGTGGGCTGTTTTGTCAGTGCATTCGGATATGCGATTAACTTTTTTTCGGGAGGAAACATGGTCCTTCTGGGGATTGCCGCGGTCTGCTATGGAGTGGGAAGCGTACCGATTTCCATGCTGATTAATCTGCTGATTATTGAATGCGCCAACTTCAATGAATGGAAGGGAATGCAGCGGATGGAGGGAACCCTGGGATGTGTGACCGGTTTTGCGACCAAAATCGGTTCTTCCATAGGTGCAGGCGTTCTGGGCGTATTGCTGTCGGCATCCGGCTATGTGGGAGATATGTCTTTGATTCCGGACAGTGCCGTCATGATGATACGTTCTTTATTCAGCATAGTCCCCGCGGTTTTGTGGGTGGTGGTAGCCGTAAGCCTTCTTCTCTACAAGCTGGATAAGCTGATGCCGCAGATAAAAACAGATAATGAGGAACGAAGAAAAGCAATAGCAGAAAAGACAACAGGACAGCAGGAGGGATAATAACGATGCAGGAAAAAAAATTATATGTTCCGGAGGAGGATCCTTATTTCTCCCGTCCCTATATTGACGTGGAAGAATGGAGAGAGAAGCCGGTCAGACATTATTTTGTACATGGGGGCTTTCTCGGAACAGAGGAAGGGGGGACACAGGTGAAGTTCTGCCTGTATTTCCCGGAAAAGGAAAAGTATGAAGGACGTTTTTTTCAATATGTTTCGCCTGCGCCGGAGGATGAGCATATGAGCGAGTCTCTGACGGGGGAAGACGACAAAATCAGTTTTGCCCTGACTCATGGGGCTTACTATGTGGTCACGAATCAGGGTGGCTTTACGCTGACGGGAGGAGAACGGCTTTATAAGTCCAGCGCCAACGGCGCGCAGTTCGGCCGTAAGACGGCTCAGAGAATCTATGGTTATGAGCATCGGCCGTACGGGTATATTTTTGGGGGAAGCGGCGGCAGCTTTAAAACCATGAGCTGTATGGAAATGACGGAAGGTGTGTGGGACGGCGGCGTACCCTATGTGCTGGCGAATCCTATGGCGACTCCGAATGTATTCTGCCCGAGAGTACGGGTGATGCGTGTATTGGGCAGGGAGGGGCTGGAAAAGGTAGTGGATGCCATGGAGCCGGGCGGAAGCGGGGATATTTACGAAAGCTTGACTCCACAGCAGCAGGAAGTGCTGAGGGAAGCCACGAGAATGGGATTCCCTGAAAGGGGATGGTTCAGCTGGCCCTTTATGGGAGACGGAGCCCTGATGGTCCTTGCTCCCATGATTTATCAGATATATCCGCAGTATTTCACGGATTTTTGGACGAAGCCCGGCTTTGCGGGTTCGGATCCGGACAGCACGGAAGCAAAGGACAGGGTTCAGTTTGTCACAGTGGTAAAAGAACTGATTTACAAAGAAAAGAAATCGGAGGATGAGATATATAACAGTGTGAACAACAGCTGGCTGAATACGTTAATCGGCAACAATGAGACTCCGGTAATCCGGCTGTCGGAGCTTCCCGCTGAGGATGCCTGTCTTTATCACAGCCGTATCCGCGTTATGAGCGGTAAGGCAAAGGGAAAGGAATGTCCGATTGATAAAATGGAAGGAGATCTTCTTACCGTGAGCAGCGCCTATGACGGCAGCAACGGAACGGATTCCCTGGCAGGTCTGGCGGAAGGGGATCAGATAATGATTGACAACAGCGATTATCTGGCGATGCAGACTCTTCAGCGCCATCAGGTTCCCGATGAGAGCTACCGGGTATATGACCAGTACCGTGATGCGGACGGAAACCCTCTTTATCCTCAGCTTCCTGTGCTGATTGCGCCTCTGATCGCGCAGAATGGCGGAGGGAGTGTCCCTGACGGGCGGATCAACGGAAAGGTGATTACGGTCTGCAGCATTCTGGATGAAAGCGCGCTGGCATGGCACGGAGACTGGTATCGGAACGCGGTGAGAAAGGCAAAGGACGGGGATGAGGAAAACTGGTTCCGCCTGTATTATAATGACCACTGTATCCATGATGACAGAGCCGGTTATCTGGACGATAAACAGCATCAGGTAGATTATCTGGGGGTTCTTCATCAGGCTCTGTTGGATCTGGCAGACTGGTGTGAAAAAGGGATCGCTCCCCTGCCCACTACCAGTTACCGTCTGGAGGACGGACAGATAAAGGTGCCGGCAACCGCCGGAGAGCGTGGCGGCCTTCAGCCTGTGGTGGATGCAAGGGCGAATGGGGAAAAAAGCATTACCGTAAAAGCCGGTGAGCCGGTTTCCTTTACCGCCAGAATTGAGGTGCCGCTTATGGCCGGAAAGGTGACGGCGGCATCGTGGGATTATGAAAGGACGGATGATTTCAGCAGATATGAAGAGCTGTTAAAAGAGGAGGATGGACGTACCGCATATGTAAAAACAACGCATGTGTTTGAAAAGCCGGGAACCTATTTCCCTGTGCTGAAGGCACAGAGCAGCAGGGATGGGAAGCTGGACGATATATTCGTACAATGCCGGAATCTGGACAGGGTACGTGTGGTAGTGGAATAAGGGAAGAATTACAGGAGTTCTCCGGGACACAGAAAAAATTGATTTATTATCATTCCGGCACAATATGATAATAAATCAATTTTTTCATAAGGATAAGTCATTGCTTTCCCCAAAGGTATATGAAAAAATAAGAAATAAAAAGGGCCTGTGTCTGTCCGTTTGTCAGCCGGGCTTCGGAAGGGAAGGTACAACAAAAGTATGAAAAAACAAGCATATAATCCTTATCTTCCGTCCTGGGAATATATCCCTGACGGAGAACCTTATGTATTTAATGACAGAGTCTATATTTACGGCTCCCATGACCGTTTCCGCGGCCATGCATACTGTCTGAATGATTATGTATGCTGGTCCGCTCCGGCGGATGATTTGGGGGATTGGCGTTATGAAGGAGTGATTTACCGGAAAACGCAGGATCCGCTGAATCCGGACGGCTATATGTGTCTGTATGCACCGGACGTGACGGTGGGGCCGGACGGCAGATACTATCTTTATTATGTCCTGGATAAGGTACCTGTGGTATCCGTGGCGGTGTGCGATACGCCGGCAGGCGAATATGAATTCTATGGATATGTCCATTATGCGGACGGCACCCGTCTGGGAGAAAAAGAAGGGGATGAACCACAGTTTGATCCGGGTGTTATGACAGAAGGAGAGAATACCTATCTGTATACGGGCTTCTGTGCGATTGGCGACAAATCCAGAAGCGGCCCTATGGGAACGATACTCGGCCCGGATATGCTCACGATAAAGGAAGGCCCGGTAAATATTGCGCCCAGCCAGCCGTACAGCAAGGGAAGCAGCTTTGAAGGCCATGAATTTTTTGAAGCCCCGTCCATCCGGAAAAAAGGTGACACCTATTATTTTATTTATTCTTCAGTTGCCATGGTTGAGCTGTGCTATGCCACCAGTAAGTCTCCTATGAAGGATTTTGTGTATGGGGGCGTGATTGTCAGCAACAATGACTGTCATATGGATACCTATAAGCCGGCTGAAAAGCCTATGAGCTATGGCGGGAATAATCATGGCAGTATCGTGGAAATCCGGGGAAAATGGTATATTTTCTATCACAGGCATACGGACGGGACCAATTTCAGCAGGCAGGGCTGCATCGAACCGATTTCTTTCCGTGAAGACGGAAGTATTGTTCAGGCGGAAATAACCTCCTGCGGAGCCAACGGAGGTCCTTTGGAAGGCAAAGGGGAGTACCCGGCATATCTTGCCTGTCATCTGTTTACAGGAGATGAAGCGTTTACGACGGGAGCACCGGGAGAATGGATGGACTGCCGTTTCCCCAAGATCACCCAGGACGGCAGGGACGGTGATGAGGAAACCGGATATATCGCCAACATGAGGGACGGAGCCCATGCAGGCTTTAAGTATTTTGCATGCAAGGGAATAAGCCGGGTATCCATAAGAGTGCGCGGTTACTGTAAAGGGGCTTTTGGAGTAAAAACGGCATGGGACGGCCCAGTACTGGGCTGGATTCCCGTGGAATTTTCCAACGAGTGGAAGGAATATGGTGCTGCGATTGCCATTCCGGACGGCGTGCAGGCTCTGTACTTTGTTTATCAGGGAGATGGAGGCGCGAGTCTGGCTTCCTTCTGTCTGGAATGAGAAGAAAGGGACGGACGAAATGACGGATAAAAATATGTTATTGAGGCCGGTATGGGAAGGCGGGCAGGTTTTCAGGGAAACCTTTGCCATGGTGGGAGACGGGGAGCCTTGCAGCGCCCCTTTCCTTCTGGAACCGGAAAAAGTGATTGCGATAGAAAGCTATGATAAGTCCTGTACCTTTGATTTAGGAAAAGATTGTTATGTGGAGGACGGGCGGCTGGTTCTCACGCAGGACAGCCGTATTCCCCATACTGGATGGAACAGTTTCTATTATGATTCCTTCGAAGAAGCAAAGGAAGGGCAGAAAAGCAACGCCATGGAACTGGATTTCGGGCCGGTAGCGACGACGGACGGGAAGTTCCTGAACCTGAATGCCATAGGCAATCCGGAAATGATTACCCGCTGGCAGGCGGCAGTTACCTATGAGACAAAAGAAAAGTGGACAGGATACCGCCCGGTTTCCCGGATAGCCCGGCTTCCCCGTTTGTATGGGAAATGGAAGCGGAAAGAAAAGGTACGCATTGTCCTGTATGGCGACAGCATTTCCTGCGGCTGTGACTGCAGCGGACTGTACGGCCTGGAGCCGAAGCAGCCTCAGTGGTCTGAGCTTTTGATGGAAAGCCTGCAGGATTTTTACGGCGTGCCCATTGAATTTGTAAACACCTCCGTAGGAGGAGTGGATACCGAGTGGGCGATAGAGAATGCATGGGAAAGAGCCGCTTCTTATCAGCCGGATCTGGTTCTGCTGGGCTTCGGCATGAACGACAGATGTGCGGGGGAAGAATACCGGAAAAAGACAAGGCGTCTGATGGAGCGCATCCGTGAGAAGGCGCCGGAAACGGAATTTGTCCTGATTGCCACCAGCCTGCCGAATCCCCTGTCGGAAACAGAACCCCATTATTTCTGTGCCCATCAGCATGAGTATGCCAGAAGCCTGCGGCTTTTGTGCGGACAGGGCGTGGTACTTGCGGATGTACAGGGTGTGCAGCGGGAAGTGATGAAAAGAAAAAGATATATCGATCTGACGGGAAACCTCCTGAACCATCCGAATGATTATCTGGCCAGGATTCAGGCCCAGGTGCTGGATACGGTCTTAAAGCCCTGATAACAGGTGTGGTTCCGGCAGAAATGCTGCGGTTCCCGAAAAATGAAATAATGATATTGAAAAAGAGATGATTTGCGGTCGTTATGACGCCTCTGAAATGGATTTGGTTATTTGCCGGATTTGTTTCGGGAGTGCTATATCACCGCTGTCATCTCTTTTTTTATTTATTTCAGGGAATTTATTATGCCATTCCTGTATAATCAGATACTGAGAAGGACTGGTTATGGGCAGAATAATCTGGTCGGGATTGTTACAGAAGAAGTCGTTTTTAACCTTGTCTTATTCAATTATAATAAAATAAAATTAAAAAGGGATATTTCGGATGTATTGCGGGGTGCATATGAAAAGGATAATGCTTTATAAGGAAAAGAGGGAGAGTTATGGGTATTTTTAAAAGGCTCACATTGGATTACAGAAAGTCGATCTACACGAAAGTGCTTCTTTCTATTCTGATTGCATTAATGGTAATTATATTCCTTATGGAGATGTCTAATTTTTATGTGCTCAAACAGTACCGGCAGCGGGCGGAAGAAATGTACCAGAATTCCCTGGAACTGTACAGCGGATTCTGGGCGGATAAGCTGAAAACCATCAATAATTCCATGCTTTCCATAATAAGCTATGAAGGCGGGGAAGCCTTCTATAATATATGCGAGTCAAACGACAGTCTTCTGGTGGAAACAAGCAAAATAGAATTGCTGGACAAGCTGATTGATATTGTAAGTATGCATGGAAATCAGATGTGTATTTTTTCGTATGTTCCGGAAAGAGGAATATTTCTCCGTGCCACCGGACATTCGGGGAATTATGTGGAAAACCTGGAAAATGAAAAGACCGTAAAGGATTATATCGATGCGGGAGGAATCCGCAACAATAATAGCTGGAGTCTTATGGAAAGCGGAGGAAAATATTACTTTTTACAGGTATACCGCATGTTTAACGGATATGTGGGGGCCTATGTGGAGTGTAATATTATACTGGAGGATATGATGAGCGGCAGTAAGGCCGCCGAGGCTGTTGCGGTCCTGGACAGAGAAGGGAATGTCGTGACAAGGATGGGGAAGGATATGGATTATTCCTCAGAGATCCTGTTTAAGAACGATCTTGTGCAGACCGATTATAGCCTGGGAGCCATCGTGTCCCAGAACAGGCTTTACAGTGAGCGGGATTATCTGTGGATGCTGACGGTATGCGCCATCCTTATCGGCTGCATCATTATCCTGGGGGTTATCCAGTTTCAGAGAAAGGTGGTTTTCAATCCTCTGAACAGCCTGAAAGACGCCATGGAAGCCTTCAGTGAAGGCAGGACGGAGGTTCGCCTGAGAGAATATCCGCGCAATAATGAAATCAAGGTGCTGTATGAAACCTTTAACCATATGGCGGAGCAGATAATGAAGCTGAAAATTGATGTCTACGAGAACATGCTGGATAAACAGCGCATCCAGAGCAGTTATCTGCGTGTCCAGATCCAGCCGCATTTATATACCAATATCCTGAATCTGATCTATGGACTGGCTGAAATACGGGATTATAAAGGAATACAGGAGCTGGCGGTATATATGTCCAGATATTTCCGCTACCTGCTCAGCACCAAAAAGGATTTTGTGAGGCTGGAGCAGGAAATTGGCTGTGTTGAGGATTATATTAAAATCCAGCAGATGCGTTATCCGGAATGCCTGGATTTTTCTCTGGAGTGTGATGCGGAACGAAAAGAGGAGTGGGTTCCTCCGCTGCTGCTCCAGACCTTTATAGAAAATGGAATCAAGCATAATATCACCATGGTTCCCAGGCTTACCCTTCATATTACCGTCAGAAAATATCCGGGGAGCCTTGTTTTTTTAATCTCGGACACCGGCGTGGGATTCCGGCAGGAAATGCTGCGTAAACTGGAAGCGGGGGAAGATATCGAAGAAAATGGGCAGCATATAGGTATTGTGAATATCAAGAACAGGCTGAAGCTTTTATATCATGGAAAGGCCGGAATCAAAATAAGGAACCGGGAACAGGGGGCGGCAATATATATCCGGATTCCGGAAAGAAGGGAGGAATAGCAGGGTGAATATTTTACTGGTGGATGATGAAGTGGCTGTGATTCAGATCCTGAAAAAAGCGGTCTGCTGGGAGGAGCTTGGAATAAACGAGGTCTTTACAGCCTACAATGCCCAGGAAGCGAAACGGATTGTAACACAGGAATCGATACAGATAATAATCAGTGATATAGAAATGCCCCAGGAGAACGGGATTTCGTTCCTTACATGGGTTCAGGAGGAGTATCCGGATATCGTGAATATCATACTGACGGGCTTCCCTGACTTTAACTATGCCATAGACGCTATTTCCATCGGGGTATTCAAATTCCTTCTCAAACCGATAGTTTTCAAAGAACTGAAAGCGGTGGTGGAAGAGGCCGTACAGAATATCAGGGAGGAGCAGAAACGGGAAGAGCAGAGAAGATATGGAGAATACTATGAGGAAAACCGCGGAAAAACGGAGAAAATTTTCTATCGTGACCTGCTTTCCGAAGAGATTCTTCCCTTTGCCGATTATATGGATAAAGAAATTGTCCGCAGAGGAATGCAGAAAGAAGATCTGGAACTGGACAATCTCGTTCTGCTGCCTTTAACGGGGAAGGAAAGCAAGGCGGATAAAGGCTCGGTTTTTTATTTCGCATTGGAAAATATTGCGGAGGAGCTGTTTCCGGAGACCGTTATGCTGGAGTATAACGGGGATATGATATGGCTGGTGAAGAAAGGGAAACAGAAGGAGGATATTGAGGAAATGTCCCGGGTTTTTCTGGGAAAGGTGTCGAGATATCTGAAATATGAGCTGTATGCCTACTATACGAAGGATCTGCGGCTGGAGGAAGCGGCGCAGCGGTACCGGATGCTGAAGGAAGTGTCCCGGCAGTACTTCCGGAAGGGGCAGAGGATTTATTATGGGGATCCGTGGACGGGCAGCATAATGGAAGAGGCATTGTCCGGAAACGGCAGGAGCGGTGCGGGGAATGAACTCATCCGCAGCCTCCGCGAGTATCTGGAGCGGCATTATAACGAATCCATTAACCGGAAGGATGTGGAGGAGCTGGTGCATATGAATCAGGATTACCTGAACAGGAGCTTCAAATGTGCAACCGGGTATACGCTCATGGAATATGTACAGCATTTCCGCATACTGAAAGCCAAGGAATATCTTGCGGATATGCAGAAATCAATCAGTGAAATAGGCGGCCTGGTAGGCTATGAATCCCCTCCTTATTTTTCCAAGATCTTTAAGAAATGTACGGGGATCACCCCGGCGGAATACCGCAGCAGCCTGAGCGAGAGCGGGCGCTGCACGTAAGTTGGGAAGAAGTCGGGATCGTTACACGGCCGGTCGGTTTTGTTCTTGTGACAGAATTGGCCGGCCATTATACTATAATCAAACAAAGGCCTTTGTAAGTAACTTATGGTGTAACTGAGATTTGCGGCTCGTGAGAGCGGGCAGGAGGGATATCATGAAAAAGAGAGTAAGTATTACAGCTTTGGCGCTCAGTACGGCTTTGGTATTAGGGGCATGCGGAAACAGCGCAGGCACGGAAACGGCTCCGGCGGAAGGAACGAATGAAGCATCGGAGAGCACGGCGGTTCAGGAAAACGCGGAAGCGGGGGATCCCGTATTAAAGGATGGGGAAATGACAGAAATTCTGGTGACCTTCCCCGGCATAAGTTCGGCACCGGCCAGTCTGGCGGAGGTGGAAGCTGCGATTAATGAAGAAGTGAGCAAGACCATGGATGCGGTTATCCGTCTGAATGTACTGGAATGGGGAACCTATACGGATCAGACCAATCTGATGCTTTCCAGCGGTGAGAAAATGGATTTGTTCTTTTCCTATTCCGGAACAAAGGATTATGTCAACAAAGGGCAGCTGATTCCCATAACAGGGATGATGGATACTTATGGAAAAGACATGCAGGATGCGATGGGGAAATACATCGATGCATGTTATGTGGGAGATGAGCTGTACGGTGTTCCTACCTTCCGCGATTTGGCGTCGCAGGCAGGACTTGTGTGCAGAAAGGATATTCTGGAAGAAACCGGGATGGACGCCGCACAGATAAAAACACTGGATGACGTGGAGGAGCTTCTTAAAAAGGTAAAGGAACTTCATCCCGAAATGTCCCTTCTGGTCAGTTCAGAACCCAAGAGAGGCCCGCTTGCCAATATAAATAGAGGGGTTTTCGATATCATTCAGTCAGGTGTGGGCGTTTACATGAATGATAACGACGGACATATTGATATTGTCAATACCTATGAAACGGATGAATATATGGAGCTGGCCCAAAAGGCATTTGAGTGGAATAAAAAAGGATATTTCATCCCGGATTCCACCACCATTACGGATGTGAGACAGGATCTGATCAAAGCGGGGAATTGTTTTGGATACATCGGAAATTCCCATCCCGGAACGACCACGCAGGAGACTATGAATACCGGTATGGATATGGTTACGATTCCTCTTACGGACAGAATCCTTACAACACAGGGCGTGGATTTCAGCCAGTGGACTCTGCCGGTGGCCTGTGAAGCTCCGGAAAAAGCACTCGCTTTCCTGGATATTCTTTATTCCAATCCCAAGGTGCAGAATCTGTTCCGTTTTGGTATTGAAAATAAAGATTACGTGGTGAATGAAAATGGTATCGCAGGCTATCCGGAAGGCGTGACAAGCAGTACGGTAGGCTGGACAAATGAATCCTGGATTACCGGAAACGCGGCAATCGGATATGCGTGGGAGACCGATCCGGAAAACGTGTGGGAAGAGTATCAGAAATATAATGATACCGCTGAAATTTCCCCTCTTTACGGCTTTATCTTTGACAGCTCCAAAGTAAAAAATGAAATCGTAGCCATTTCCAATGTCATTGACAAATATCAGGGGATTGCGGAAGCCGGCCTGAATGATCCGGATACGACGGTGGCTAAATTTAATGAGGAACTGAAGGCTGCGGGCATTCAGAAAATCGTTGATGAGATGCAGGCGCAGGCGGATGCCTGGATAGCAGAAAAGTAAAGGAAGGAACGGAAGGTGTCAGTAAAAAAAAGACGTTTCAGAAAATATATCCCATTCTATCTCATGCTTCTTCCGGGATTTTTGTATCTGCTTATCAATAATTATATTCCCATGTTCGGCGTGATAATTGCTTTTAAGGATCTGAACTTCACCAAGGGAATATTGAAAAGCGACTGGGTGGGATTGTCCAATTTTGAATATTTGTTTAAAACACCGGATGCATTCCGGATTACACGAAATACGCTGGGATATAACTGTGCATTTATTGTGGTCAATTTAGTTGCGGCAGTGGCGATTGCGATTATTCTGAGTGAAATCAGGAATAAAAGGTGTGTGAAGGTATACCAGACTTTGATACTGCTGCCTTATCTGATATCTATGGTAATCGTCAGCTATTTATCCTATGCTTTTTTAAGCGGGCAGACAGGCTTTATTAACGGCTTTCTGAAAGGTCTGGGCATGGAACCGATAGCCTTTTATTCGGAACCGAAGTACTGGCCATTCATTCTGATTTTTGTCAACTGCTGGAAAGGGGCCGGATATTCTTCCATTATCTATCTGGCCTCCATCCTGGGGATTGATCAGGAACTGTATGAAGCGGCTTCCATAGACGGGGCATCCAGATGGAAAGAGATCAGGCATATCACTCTTCCTCTGCTCAAACCGACCATGATTACTCTTACGCTGATGAGTATCGGACGAATTTTCTATTCCGACTTCGGTTTGTTTTATCAGGTGCCGATGAATTCAGGAGCGTTGATTGATGCCACGAATACCATTGATACTTATGTGTACCGCGGGCTGATTAATATGGGGGATGTGAGCATGTCTTCAGCGGCCTGCGTCTATCAGTCCCTGGTAGGTTTCCTTCTGGTTATGACAGCCAACTATATTACCAAAAAATATAGCAGGGAGAATGCGTTGTTCTGACAGGAAGAGGCGGAATACCGGTTATTCCGCTTCTTTAAAAGGAAAATGGAGTGAAAATGAAAAGTAAAAATGAATTAAGATTTCAAATAGGGGCAAATGTGGTAATGGCACTGGTAGCTTTGGTTATGGTCATTCCGTTTATTCTTCTGGTTATGTCATCCCTTACAAGCAATACGGTTATCACCCTGTACGGATATTCCTTTTTTCCGAAAGAATTCAGCCTGGAGGCATATCAGTATATCTGGAATGAAAGAGCCCAGATTTTCAGGGCCTACGGGATAACCATACTGGTTACGGCAGCAGGCACCACGGCGGGCCTTTGCCTGACCGTCCTTTATGCCTATGCCCTTTCACAGCCCGAGTTTCCGGGGAAAACCTTTTTTGCCTTTTTTCTCTTTTTTACCATGCTGTTCAACGGAGGGCTGGTACCCACATACATCATGTATACCCGTTACCTTCATATCAAAAATACGTTTTGGGCGCTGATAATACCGGGACTTCTGATGAATGCCTTTAATGTGATTCTGGTTCGCACCTTTTTGCAGAGCAATGTTCCCATTTCCCTGCTGGAGGCGGCAAGGATAGACGGAGCGGGAGAATTCAAAATATTCCGGAAAGTGGTGCTGCCGCTGGCCAAACCCATTGTGGCGACGGTCGGGTTATTCATCGGTGTGGCCTATTGGAACGACTGGACTAACGGACTGTATTATGTGACGGATGCCAAACTGTTCAGTGTACAGCAGATGCTCAATAATATGCTGAAAAATATTGAATATTTATCCAATAACCCGAATTCCCAGATAAATACGTCCAATATAGCGGCCAGCGTCCCCCAGGCTTCGGTTAGAATGGCTATTGCGCTTGTGGGGATTCTGCCCATCCTGGTTATCTATCCCTTTGTCCAGAAATATTTCGTGAAAGGGATTGCGATAGGGGCGGTGAAAGGCTAGGCGGGTCCGGAAAAGAAAGGACCGATTACAGAAAACAAGTAAAATGCAGGAGGAAAAATAAATGGCATTATATGTGGGAACGAATTACCATCCCCATGACTGGACGCCGGAGCGCTGGAAGAAAGATATTGCGCTGATGAAGGAAGCCGGCTTTCAGGCAGTACGGCTGGGACACCTTTGCTGGGACAGCTATGAGCCGCAGGACGGTGTTTATAATTTCCAATGGTTCGACGAGGTAATGGATGGCTTCTATGAGGCCGGGATCAAGGTCTTCCTGGATGTTTCCGTGAGACCGGCGCCGGTATGGGTACATAAGCTGTGCCCCGGCTGCGATATATTTACCCCGGGAGGGAACAGACAGGCGGCGGTAACACGCTATATGGAGGATGTGGATGATCCGGATTACCAGTTTTATGCACTTCGTTTTGCCAGGGAAATGGTGAGGCACTATAAAGATCACCCGGCCATGATGGCGTTTGGCTTATGCAACGAGCAGGGTGCCGGGTTTATCTCTTATTCGGACGCGGCCTGTAAGAGATTCCAGGTCTGGCTGAAGGAAAAATATAAGGATATAGATTCCCTGAATAAGGCATGGAACACACAGAGATGGAGCAGACGCCTGAATTCCTTTGAGGATGTGGTGCTTCCCTGCAACGAGACATCAAAGGGCGCTCCGGAAGCCTATCTGGAGATGAGAAGATTTTTCGGGGACGGCGTCCTGAAATTTATGATAAAGCTGAAGGATGTGGTGGAGCAGGAAGCTCCCGGAATGATGCATTCCAGCAATCATGTGTCCGAGGGAGATACGCTGGGATTCGATTATCTTAAGGGCTGCCGGGAATTTGTGGATTACCCCGGCGTGGGATTTTACCCGGATCTCGATCCGGAGGATGAAGATCCATTTATATATGCACTGATGATCAATGAACACAGACTGGCGGAACTGAATAAGCCCATGTGGTGTATCGAGTTCCAGACTGGAAATTTCGGATGCTATGCGGGGAAAGCGGGAATCCTCCGGATGTACGCGCTCCTGTGCCTTGCTTACCGGACACAGATGGTCCTGGCATGGACCTGGAGAAGCATGCTGGGCGGAGAAGAGCAGTTTTTCTTTGGCCTGGTGGATCACGACGGAACCTGCGGCAGAAAATATCATGAATTTGCACAGATAGCATCGGATTATCATGTCCTTGAGGAGTATGGCTTCCCTTATCTTCCTCAGCCGGAGATCGCCCTGGCCTATTGTTATGAAAACCTGCCGGTCTATGAATACGGGACCTACTATTACAGGACCCCCTATAAAAGGCAGATTATGGATGCCTTCAAGGTATTCCATTACAGAAATCTGGACTGTAACTTTGTGGATTTACGGAATATGTCCGGGAACTATAAAATCCTTGTGATTCCCGGCCACGCGATCATGACGGAAGAGATGGCCCGGAATGTCAGGAATTTCGTAAAAGAAGGCGGCATTGCCATAATGACGGCATATTCGGCGAAGGTGAATGAAAACAATTCGGTATTTGATACCTTCCAGCCTGGCCTTTTATCCGATGTATTCGGCCTGCGTGTCGCCGGTTTTGAACGCACCATGGTGCATCCGCCTGCAAAAGGGGAAAAGACACCGATGAAAAACCTCTGCGTCAGAAAATGCATGACAGAGGGAACGGAAGATGGCAAGGGAACACAGCAGGTTATCTGCGAGGTTTCGTACTGGGAGCTGCTGGAGCTGTCCGCCGCACAGGCTTATGCCTGTTATGAAGAGGAGGACGGTTCCTGTGCAGTATCCGTGAACCGGTACGGAAAAGGAAAGGCCTATTATACTTCGGCGGAAACCAGCGAACCGCTTCTGGACTGGCTGTATGGGCAGATAGCGGAAGAAGAAGGGATTAATCCCGGAATTGACGCGCCTGAGGGAGTGGTGGTGCGTAAGATTTCCGAAGAGGAAACGCTGTATGTGAACACGACGTCAAAGGTGAAGGAAGTAATGCTGGAACAGCCGGGGAAGGGGGTGCTTAAAGGCGAAAGCTTCACAGAAAGGCTTGTGCTGACTCCTTTTGACGGGGAATTGATTGTATGTAAATAGGACGTATGGATGTGCTTGAAGTTCATGCTTCGGACATAGAAAGAAAACAGGTACGGAATCAATGAATCTGCCGCACGGCGCAGCTATTTGTTGATTCTGTACCTGTTTTTATTTATTTCAGAAACAGGAATGCAGTTTATCTGGACGGGCGGCCCGGAATGGGGGTACAATGAATTTTATGAGGGCCGGAGTTTTTGGAGGTTATCCGGCAGTACGGTTTTACAGGAACCTGATATTTATGGATGCAGAGGATATGGATTCAGAGGAGGAAATCGGTTATGCAGCAGCCAAATATAGTTTTCATTTTTATGGATGACATGGGATGGCGGGATTTGGGATGTTCAGGAAGTACATTCTATGAGACACCCAATATTGATCAAATGTGCAGGGAAGGGATGCGGTTCGACTGTGCATATGCGGCCTGTCCGGTATGCTCACCGTCGAGGGCAAGCTTTTTGTCGGGGCAGTATCCCGCGAGGATAGGAGTTACGGATTGGATTGATGAAAGCGGTACCTTTCATCCTCTGAGAGGGAAATTAATTGATGCTCCCTATTTGAAGCATATGCCGGAAAATACGATTACGGTGGCGGAAAGATTGAAAAATGCAGGCTATCAGACCTGGCATGTGGGCAAGTGGCATTTGGGGGGAGGAAATTACCTTCCTGAGAACTTTGGATTTGATTTAAATATAGGCGGGTGCGAATGGGGACATCCTTCGTACGGTTATTTCAGCCCTTATCATATCCCCACATTGGAGGATGGGCCGGAGGGAGAGTATCTGACGGATCGGCTGACCGATGAAGCGATTGAACTGATAAGGAAAGCTCCGGATGACAAACCGTTTTTCCTGAACTTCTGCCATTATGCGGTGCATAATCCGATACAGGCCAAGCCCGAAGATATCCTTAAATTTCAGGAAAAAGCATCCCGCATGCGTCTGGATCGGACAGAAGCGCTGATAGAAGGAGAACATTTTCATACCATAAATAAAAAGGATCAATGTGTAAAAAGAAGAATCGTCCAGTCAGATCCCAATTATGCGGCTATGATTTGGAATCTTGACTGGAATATAGGACGTTTAAGGAATGCCCTGGAGCAGGAAGGGCATGGAAGAGATACTATTGTTATATTCACCTCTGATAATGGAGGGTTAAGTACCTCCGAGGGAAGCCCTACCTGCAATTTCCCGGCGGCGGAAGGAAAAGGATGGATGTATGAAGGCGGAACCCTGGTGCCTGCATGGGTTTGGTGGCCCGGACATGTTGCGGCGGGAAGTTCGTGCGCCGTACCGATCACCACGCCTGATTTTTATCCTACCTTGCTGGACGTGGCCGGTTTGGCGCCGGAGGAGGGACAAGTCTGCGACGGCATCAGTATCCTGCCGCTTTTACAGGGAAAAGAAATACCGGAACGTCCTGTTTTCTGGCATTATCCCCATTATGGAAACCAGGGGGGAACTCCGGGAGGAAGCGTACGGCTGGGAAAATACAAATTAATTGAGTTTTACGAGGATGGGAAAACCGTGCTTTTTAATTTGGAACAGGATATCAGTGAAAGCAGGGATGTGTCCGAAGAAGAGCCGGAAATCGCTTCCCGGCTGAAGAAAATGCTTCATGACTGGAGACAGAGTACGGGTGCGGTCATGCCGCAAAGAAATGCGGATTATGAGAAAGAGTGGAATCCCGTCGAGGCGTAAAGGCCGGCGGGAAGGCTGGGTAAATGAAATGTATGAACGAAGGAATGACGGGTATTGAAAAATGCCCGTTATTCCTTTACGCAGCCACCTTTCGCTTCCTCCGCATTTTGGATGAGGTAATCTTCATACTGCTGTGTAAAGTATGAAATTTTACAGGTGACTTTTTCCAGATAGCGGTTCATTTCTTCGATATGCTCCTCTACCTCCCGCTTGTGTTCCACGAGCATTTCACATCTGTCCTTGAGCGTCTCAGGCCCCTGCAGGCTCAGGGTGACAAAATCCCGGATTTGTTTTATGGACATGCCTGTATTTTTCAGGCAGCAGATCAATCCGATCCATTCCAGATCCTCATCGGAATAGAGGCGGATTCCGCCTTTTGTACGGCCCACATTCGGCAGCAGGCCTTCTTTTTCATAATACCTCAGAGCATTCGGACTCAGCTTTGTTTTTTCCGCCACTTTTTTTACTGTATAACCCATAGGGATACCTCCTGGTAATTTATCGCGTGAATGAAAAAAGTCTTGACTTAGCGTTAACACTAAGGTTTATGATCATCATACAGGACTTTTAACTGATATGTCAAGCAACAGAAAGGGAGGAAAGATATGAATTCACTGACCGATTGCTACAAGCTGTCCAATGGGGTGGAAATCCCGTGCATCGGATTCGGAACCTGGCAGACCCCGGACGGGGATGTCTGTGTATCGTCTGTTCTCAGCGCGATTGAAGCGGGATACCGTCACATTGATACCGCGCAGGGATACGGCAATGAAGAGAGTGTGGGGCTTGCCGTAAAGAAAAGCGGCATTGACAGGAAGGATCTTTTCATTACATCTAAATTAACCAACAGCGAGCATGGCTATGAGAGAACTCTTGCCGCCTTTGAGGAGACAATGAAAAAGCTGGATATGGATTATCTTGATCTTTATCTGATCCACTGGCCCAATCCCATAGCATTCCGTGATCACTGGCAGGAGGCGAATGCCGGTACATGGAAGGCGTTTGAAGAACTGTATAAGGCCGGCCGCATCCGCGCCATCGGAATCAGTAATTTCCGGCCCCATCATATCGAAGAACTGATGAAAACCGCCACAGTGGCTCCTATGGTAAACCAGATCAGGCTATGTCCCGGAGAAACCCAGGACGAAGTTGTGGATTATTGCCGTTCCCATAATATCCAGCTGGAGGCATACAGTCCGCTGGGCGTCGGCAAAATCTTCGAGGTACCGGAAATGAAGGCGCTGGCGGAGAAATACGGTAAGTCCATTGCCCAGATCTGTATCCGCTGGAGTCTGCAGAGAGGGTATCTGCCTCTTCCCAAGTCGGTGACGCCTTCCCGTATAAAAGAAAATACGCAGGTATTTGATTTTGAACTGGAAGCGGCCGATGTGCAGCTGATCGCGGATCTGAAGGGCTGCGTCGGCTATTCATCAGACCCTGACACAACAACATTTTAATATATCAGGAGGATATTTACATGCTGAATTTTGATCTCTACACACCTGCACGGATTTTGTTCGGAAAAGGTGAGGAAAAACGAATCGGGGAACTTCTGAAGCCCCATGCATCCAAGGTCCTGCTTCATTATGGAAGCGGAAGCATAAAGAAGAGCGGCCTGTATGATACAGTAACCGCATCCTTGAAGGAAAGCGGTATTTCCTTTGCGGAGCTGGGAGGCGTTAAGCCCAATCCCAGGCTTTCCCTTGTGCATGAAGGGATTGCGCTGTGTAAAAAGGAAAACGTGGATCTCATCCTTGCGGTAGGCGGCGGAAGCACCATTGACTCTGCAAAAGCTATCGCCATGGGCGTTTATTACGACGGGGATATCTGGGAGGTTTACGAACAGGGAAAACCCGTTGAAAAGGCTCTGCCTGTGGCTACAGTCCTTACGATTCCTGCGGCGGGAAGTGAATCCAGCGGGGATTCCGTTATCACCAATGAAGAAAAACAGCTTAAGTTCGGTTACGGCAGCCCTCTTATCCGGCCGCTGCTCAGCGTTATGGATCCGGAGTTATTTTTCACACTCCCCAAAAATCAGCTGGCAAACGGCGTTGCGGATATGATGAGCCATGTGTTCGAGCGTTACTTCACTAACACAACCCATACGGATCTCACGGACGGGCTGTGCGAGGTTACTCTGAAAACATTGATGAAGAATGCGCCGATCGCGCTGGACGATCCGCAGAATTATGATGCCTGGGCAGAACTCGGCTTCTCAGGGACCGTGGCCCATAACGGCCTGGTAGGCATGGGACGTGAGCAGGACTGGGCATGTCACGGCATGGAGCATGAGCTTTCCGCCATTTATGATGTGGCGCACGGCGCAGGCCTTGCCGTTCTGACACCCGGCTGGATGCAGTATGTATATAAAGATAATATCAATATGTTCGTCCAGTTTGCTGTCAATGTGATGGGCGTGGAAGGCAGCTACCGGGATCCCGATGCCATCGTTCAGGAAGGAATTGCCCGGCTGCGGACATTCTTTAAGAGGATGGGGCTGCCCGGCACACTCGCAGAGCTTGGCATCGGAGAGGACAGGCTGGAGGAAATGGCAAAGAAGGCGACTGGGGCGGCTTTCGGTGAGGAATCCCCTCTCGGCGGCTTTAAGAAGCTGTACTGGCAGGATGTACTGGCAATCTATAAGCTGGTGAAATAGGCGGAAGCAGGACGTTGTTCTTGACTAATGACAGCCATTGCTTTAAGATAAATTACAGACGCAGGAGTCGATATCATATCGGTTTCTGCGTCTTTTTTTCTTTACATGAAATACGCAAAATAAAGGAGTATGGATATGGCGGCATTTGACAAGATGTTGAGCGGAATTGCAGGAATGGATGAAGCGCTGGATTTTATCCGGCTTGGAGATAATGTTGTGTTTCAGGTTTCCGACCTGGAGGAATACTTTTTTTTCGCACGTTCGTTTGCGGCACAGGCGCTGAAGGACGGGAAAAAGCTTATTTATATCAGGTTTGCGCAGCATGAAGCTGTGCTGGAACCCTGCGAAGGGCTGAGAATCTATGAATTTCAGCCGGAACAGGGGTTTGAAAGCTTTACGGTGGGGATTCACGAGAGAATAAGGGAGGAAGGAAGAGAGGCCTTTTATGTATTTGACTGCCTTTCCCAGCTGCAGTCGGTCTGGTATACGGATCTGATGATGGGGAATTTTTTCCGTGTGACCTGTCCCTATCTGTTTCAGCTGGATACGGTGGCCTTCTTCCCTCTGATACGGGGAAGGCATTCCTTTGATGCTGTGGCGCGGATCAGGGATACGACGCAGCTTTTTCTGGACGTATACGCAGACAGGGACAGTCTGTACCTGCATCCTCTGAAGGTCTGGAACCGGTATTCGGGAAATATGTTTCTTCCCCATGTATGGAACAGTGAAAAGCAGCGGTTCGAGGCGGTGACGGACGGAATGGGAATCGGACGCTATTACGTCCTGCGCCAGGAAAAAGAGACAACACTCCAGGATCTGAATGCGGACAGCCATGACCGTTTTTTTACCATGGCGAAGATGCAGTATAGGGAAGGCCGTTTTTCAGAGGAAACGGAGGCGCAGATTATAGAGAGCACGATGACCCGGGACGAGAAAATGCAGGAGCTGATTAAAAAGTATTTCACGGGTACGGATTATTTTGCCCTGCGGGATCGTATGATCGGCAGCGGGGCCATTGGCGGCAAGGCCTGCGGAATGCTGCTGGCAAGAAAAATTGCGGAGAAGGAGCTGCCTGCATATCAGGGTTATTATGAACCTCACGATTCCTTTTATATCGGATCGGACGTTTTTTATACGTATATTGTGGCAAACGGGTGCTGGGATATGCGGATTGCGCAGCGCACGGAGGACGGGTATTTCAGTGAGGCCGGCCGGCTCCGGGAAGGGCTGCTTAAGGGGAGTTTCCCCTCCAATATCCGGGAACAGTTCCGCACAATGCTGGATTATTTCGGGCAGACCCCTATTATTGTGCGCTCTTCCAGCTTCCTGGAAGACGGGTTCGGTAATGCCTTTGCAGGAAAATATGAATCCGTGTTCTGCGCCAACAGGGGCATGCCGGAGGAAAGGCTCACCATGTTTGAAAATGCGGTACGGCAGGTATACGCCAGCACAATGGATATTTCGGCCCTGGAATACCGGAGACAGCGCGGGCTGGAGGGAAAGGACGAACAGATGGCGGTCCTGGTCCAGAGAGTATCGGGCTCCTATTATGGAAATTTATATATGCCCTGCGCCGCGGGAGTGGGATACAGCTACAGCACCTATAAGCTGCAGAAGGATATCCGCCCGGATGAGGGCATGCTCCGGCTGGTAATGGGACTGGGTACAAAGGCTGTGGATCGGACGGAAAATGATTACCCCCGCCTCGTGAACCTGGATCGCCCCACAATAACTATGGCGCGGAATACAGCGGAAAAACACCGCTTTTCCCAGCATAAGATAGACGTGCTGGATCTGGAGAAAAATACACTGGCGGAAAAGGATTTGGAACAGGTGCTGCCGGATATCCCCGAATGGCTGAAAAGGCTGCTCCTTGAGCATGATTATGAAGCGGAACAGCGCCTGTATGACAGCGGCAGACCAAGAAACGTATGGTTTGTCAGCTGCCAGAAGCTGCTGGAAAAGGAGACATTTACAGAGCTGATGAAGGCCCTGCTCCGCAAACTGCAGCAGGTATACGGCAATCCGGTGGACATTGAATACACAGTGAACTGCGCAGAAAACGGCGATTTTATGCTCAACCTCCTTCAATGCCGCCCGCTTTATGTAGGGCCGGAAGGCGGCGGAGTCAAAGTCCCCCTCCTCAAAAAAGAAAACTGCTTTTTTGACATCCATGATGCCTGCATGGGACATTCCGTATGCAGAAAACTGGACGGAGCGGTACTCATAGATCCCAAGGCCTACTTTGAATACCCTTACGCAAGAAAACCCGAAGTGGCAGGAATCATAGGAAAACTCAACAAACACTTCAACCACCAGAAAGAACCCCAAAACATACTCCTGATAGTCCCGGGCAGACTCGGAACCTCATCCCCTGAGCTCGGAATCCCGACAACCTTTGCCGACATCTCCGGCTTCTGCGGAATATGCGAGGTATCGGACGAACGTGCCGGCTACATGCCCGAACTAAGCTTCGGAAGCCACATGTTCCAGGACCTCGTCGAAGCCGACATCTTCTACGCCGCCATAGACACCGCCCGAAACACCGTATGTTACCAAAGAGAAGCCTTCAAGGAATATCCGGATATATTTACACAACTATGCCCGGAAGAAGAAACACTGAACTACATGATTTCCGTCTACGATTTCAAAGATAAAAATATCTACCTATGGATGGACGCCCCTGAAAACCATGCCGCCTGCGGAATAAAATAATCCCCAGAAGAGAACAGTCCACGAAAGCCCTGTGTTCCCGGCGTCGTGGACTGTTCTCTTCGCCCTCACTCGATACTTAACGGAGTTGTGTTGATTTTGGTATTTGGATCAGATATAATATGATAAATTGACTTAATCATATTATATCTGTCCGAAAACGATTGCTTTACCATTCTATGGATGGATATTTAACGAAATACAAAACAGATCCTTTTCCCGCTTGGAAAAGGATCTGCACCGATGAGGAGTAAATATGGACATTCATTTGGAACAAAGCAATTCTCTCATTCAGACGTTGATAGGCCGTCTTCCTGTGGGCATATTATATTGTGATTTCGATGAAACCTTAACAATTGAGGGTGCAAATGAAGGCTTTTTCCGGCTGACGGGCTTTATGGAGCCGGATCTGGAAGAGCGGTTTCATAACAGCCTGTCTGCAATTATACATCCGGATGACTTTACAAAAGTGGCGGAACAGGTTGCCAGACAATTTTTAAACAATGAACCGGTTTCCATTGAGTGCCGTATTTTATGCAGCGACGGCAGCTATAAGCAGGTAGAATACAGCGGCCGGTTTATTAATGACAGCAGGTCGGCTGAAAAACTGATTGGCGTCATTGTGGGAAAAGCGGAAAGCAGCGATGGTATGAACCCGGGAGCCGTTCTGGCAAAAGAGCCCGAATCCTTTCTGGGAAAACATGATTTTGGCCTGAAAGATACCCATATCATGATCTGTGAGTGGGATATCGCCTCCGATACCCTGAATTATTCCTGCAATCGGAAAGGGAAAGACGGGACTGAAACGGTGTATAATCAGATCGCTGCGCAGGTATCTTCTCATAAATGGATCCATCCGGAGGATACGCAGGTTTACGCAGAACTTCTTGAAAAACTGCGCGCGGGCAGTATATATGCAGCCGCAGAATTCAGAATTTTTAATGCAGAGGAATATATATGGTGTCAGGTTCATGGTGTTGCCATGTGCGGCCGGCAGGAAAAGCCGATGAAAGCCCTGTGCATTATATTTAATATTGATGAAAGAAAACAGGCGATGGATGATCTTAAAATCCGGGCCGAACGAGATGCACTCACTGGCTTATATAACAGAAAAGAAACGGAAAAACAGATCAGGGCGTATCTGGAGGAAAAACCGGAAAATATCTGCGCCTTTTTCATGATTGACACGGATAATTTCAAACAGATTAACGATACAAACGGCCATATGCTGGGAGACATCGTTTTAACGGAAATGGCCTATGGCATGAAAAAAATGATGCGCGAGAGTGATGTGGTGGGCCGTATCGGAGGCGATGAATTCCTTATTTTCATGAAAAATATTACCTCGCGGGAAGCGGCCGTGCAGAAGGCTGCGGATCTGACGGAAATGTTCCGCCGTCTGTTTGAAAATGAGAAGCGCTCCATTCATGTCACCTGCAGTATCGGCGTCGCCTTATATCCTGATGACGGCAGAGATTTCAGGACATTATACAATTATGCGGATCGGGCTTTATATCAGGCGAAAAGCCAGGGGAAAGACGGATATGTGGTTTATGATACGGCAAACTCCCGCCTGCCTGAAGAAACCGGATATTCCTCCATAAGCGCAGCGATTGAGTCGCAGCCCATATCTCTGGGGGATTCCAGCGATCTTCTCACTTATATATTCAAACTTCTCTGTAATATGGAGGATTTGGAGCAGGCTGTCAACCTGTCCCTGGAGGTGGTCGGAAAGCGGTTTGATGTAAGCCGGGCCTATATTTTTGAAACGAATGATGTCGGAAAATATTATAAAAATACATATGAATGGTGTAATGAAGGCATTGAACCGGAAATCCAAAATCTTCAGCGCCTGGATTATTATACGGCCGGTGATTATCGGGAATTATTCGGGGAGGATTCTATTTATTACTGCCGGAATACCCATCTGCTGCCGCCTGTACAGAGGAAACTTTTTGAAGATCAGGGAATCCGTTCTTTTCTTCAGTATGCCTTATGGGATAAGGAAAGGTTTGCCGGCTTTATAGGGTTCGATGAATGTACGGGGATGCGTTTGTGGACAAAGGAGGAAGTGAATGCCCTGTCACTGATTTCAGAACTGCTGGATACCTTCCTTCAGAAGAAAAAAATGCAGGAACGGGAACAGAAGCTTCAGGATTTGCTGCGGAGGATGATAGAGGAGGAAGACGGCTCAGTCTGTGTGATCGGAAGCGGTACCTATGAGATATTATATTTTAACAGCAGAGTAAAACAGCTTATGCCCAGATTCCGTGAGGGAGCGCTGTGTTATGAGACCTTTTTTTATGCAGATCATCCCTGCAGCTTCTGTCCTCTGAACGAGGATAATGCGGCCTGTGCGGATTCCCTGCAGCAGAATATATGTACGGCCGCTCATGCAGCTCCCATAAAGTGGTCAGGGAAGGATGCCTACCTGGTATCTTTCCGGAATTCGGACAGGACGGATGCGGTGAAGACGGCTGAACATACGGATTGCCAAAAACTGCATCTGGCAGCGGAGAAAAGTATTGCTGACTGTATCCAGTGGCTGACAACCTCTGAGTACCTGGAGGATTCTATCGAATATGTCCTGAAAATCATTCTGGACTATTATCAGGCGGATCGTGTGTATATCATTGAGGCTGACGAAAAGAAAAATGCGGGAGTCAATACCTATGAGGTTTGTGCAAAAGGGGTAATCCCCCAGATTCAGAATCTGCAGGAAGTGCCGATGGAAGCACTGTCCTTCTGGATGAAGCAGTTCGGTATCAGGGATTATATCCGAATTGACGATATTGAAGAATTAGGGGCAAATCGACGGCTGGAATATGAGATCCTGAAAGAGCAGGGAATAAAGAGCCTGATGGCACTTCCCCTTTATGTAAAAGGGGAGAGGAAGGGCTTTCTGGGAATGGATGATCCCAAAGTAAATAAGGAAAACTATTTTTATCTGGAGGAATTATCCTATTTTATTGAAAATGAGATCACCAAGAATTCCATGCGCAGGCGTTTGGAAAAAATGAGCTTTGAGGATGCACTGACAGGACTCGAAAACAGAAACAGCTATATGGTATACAGCGATGATTTTTCGGAACGTATGCCTGCGCCCGTTGGTGTCGTTTTTATGGATATCAATGGCCTGAAGAAACTGAATACCGTCAGAGGCCATGTATATGGGGATATGGTGATCACACATATTTCAGAAATCATGAAGCAATTCTTCCCCAACGGGAGGAAATTCAGGCTGAGCGGTGATGAATTCCTGATTGTTACCGAAGCGATTTCCTATGATGAATTCAGTGAACAGCTTAAATTAATGGAAGCGAAATTTACGCTGAACGGAGAATCGCTTTTATCTGTCGGTACGACATGGAGTGATGTGAATGCGGATTTGACGGCATTGATGAATAAGGCAGAGCGGATTATGCAGATCAATAAGCAGGAGTATTATAAAGGGTATAAAGAAATTGCCATTGAAAAAATCCCTCTCCTTAAGGAACTGACGGATTCCATTGCGAACAGACAGTATATGATTTATCTGCAGCCCCAGCTGAATATGAAGACCGGGAAAATAGACCGGGCGGAGGTACTGGTGCGCTGCAGGGAGAAAGACGGCACTATTTCTTCTCCGGTTAAGTTCATCCCTTTTCTGGAAAGTGAAGGGCTGATCTCCAATATTGATTTCTTTGTTATGGACGAAGTGTGTAAACTGCTGACTAAATGGAAGGGAACCCGGTTTTCCGATATGCAGCTGTCCCTTAATTTTTCCAGGATCACCATGTTCGATAATAACTTTTTTAATGAGTTCCGGAGTGTTTTCAGCAGATATGACCTGAACCCGCAGCAGCTGGAGCTGGAGGTCACGGAGACACAGGAAACCCTGAACAAAAAGCAGATGGCCCATTTGCTGGAGGAATTAAAAAAACATAATTTCAATATCGCGCTGGATGATTTCGGCGTGGAATACTCGTCCTACGAATTCCTGATGATGGCTGATTTTGATATACTTAAAATAGATAAGGGTATCATACAGAAATATGAAGAAGCGGAGCGTGGGAAAACGCTGGTGAAGCATATCGTTGATATGGGGCATTCCATTGGGGCCAGATGCTGTGCGGAAGGCGTGGAAACAAGGGAGCAGTTTGACTATATGAAAGAAATCGGCTGTGACTATGTCCAGGGCTATATCGTTGAGAAGCCGATGGCGGTGGAACAGTTTGAACAGAAATACATGTTTTCCGGGGAAAATGAAATTTTTTAAAAATATTTTTAAAAAGTTGAAAGGATTGTGTTTCCTCAATCGTATACTTATCAGAACAATAAAAAATGGAGGTACCAATCATGAAAAAAATAATCGCCGCATTTGCCCTTTCCACAGTTCTTCTGGCCGCTGTGCCGCTGACCGCTTCTGCCCACGGGCACGGACATAACAGCGCCTGCAGCGGAACCGCAGCCACGAATTACTCTTTATGCAGCGCGGAAAACTGTAATGCATCAGGAAACCATCAGCATGACGGAATCACCTATGCCGGTCATTATATGGGCGACGGACACGATTACCATCAGGCATGTACGGAAAAGGGATGTACGGAAACAGGAAGCCATGACCATAACGGGAATGTCTGCCTGCCTCATAACGGAAATGGTTCCGGTTCCCATCATCAGGAAAACCATCATTAATATAATGGGAAAATTCCAATGATATCTATTGAACGGGAGAGGCCATGCGGAATGAAGCCGAGGTGAACCGTGCTCTGAAGCTATATGCGGACACGGTTCGCCGTATTTGTTTTATGTACCTGAAAAACGATGCGGATGTGGAAGATGTGTTTCAGGAGGTATTCCTCAAATACCTTCTGCATCCCTCATCCTTTGAAAGCGATGCCCATGAAAAGGCATGGCTTATTCGTGTTTCCATCAATGCCTGCCGGGATGTGCTGAAGAGCTTTTTTCGAAAAAAGGTCCGTTCCATCGAAGAAATCGATGTGGAGCCTTTTTACATACAGGAGCAGGATAAAGAGCTGCTGGATGCCGTTTTACGGCTTCCGCCCAAATACAGGAATGTGATTTATCTGTTTTACTATGAAGGCTACACGGCGGTTGAAATAGCGGGGATACTGAAAAAGAGTGAAAATACGGTATATACGTGGCTTGACCGGGGAAGAAAGGAGCTTAAGAAGCAGTTGGGAGGTGAGTGGATTGGAGAATAAGTTTCGCAGTACCTTTGACAAGATTTATGCAGAAGAGGAGCTGAAGGAGAAGACAGCCGATTTCCTGAGTAAGGAAATACGGAGGAGGAAACCGGCAGGACGGATTTTCCGGCAGAGGCTTATCGGAGCATGCGCTGCTTTCGCCGTGTTTTTGTTTATAAGCGGGCTTTCCTATTTTACTCCCAATGCTTATGTGGATATGGATGTGAACCCCTCCATTTCACTGACTCTTAACCGTTATGGGCGCGTTCTGGAGGCGGCCCCGTATAATGATGACGGCGCGGTTATCCTGCGGGATGTGGATGTCAGGCACAAGTCCTGGGATCAGGCCGTGGAACGGCTGCTGGATGAAATGATTCTCAGGGGGTACCTGGCCCCCGACGGCCTGGTATCCGTCACCGTACAGGCAGGAGGCAATGACAGGGAACAGAAAATGCTGGGTGAGATCCGTGAGTCTGTGGATACCTTGCTTGATTCCCACCATTCCACGGCATCGGCGGATATTTATGCGGTGACCAGGGAGGTCAGGGACTGTGCCCATGATTATAATCTGAGCCCGGCCAAATATCTTGCTATTACACAGCTGCAGGAGGTGGATCCCGGTGCCTCTTATGAGCAGTGCGCGGAACACTCCATAAGTGAGATAAAGCAGCTTACGGAAGAGCACTGCGGTGAACATCATGAGGAGAACGGCGAACATCATGAGGAGAGCGGAGAGGATGCCGAAGACGAAAATAATACGGAAGAAATAAATGATACCGAAGCAGTAAATGATACCGAAGCTGCGGATAACGGGGATGAAAAACATCATTCGGGTAAGAAGGATCATCATGGTCATGAGAAACATGAGGACAGCGAGTAGCAATACCGGCAGTTTCCGGCTGTTCTGTTCCGCTTACCGTCCGTATTCTTCCCGCTCCCTTTATTATCAGTTTGAGCCCGTCACAGGAATTGTGGCGGGTTTTTTGAGCAGCAAAAGTACAGAAAGAAAGCGTAAAAGTGATCAAAGAATATGGGATTGAGATATCACAGGCTCTGTGGTAAGCTGTTTTTGTGGCTCATCCCGGGGATTAGGCGTAAACAGCCCCTGATATTCGGGAGTCGGCGCAATATAAAGCAGACACTGTTCTGCGTTGGAAGCATACCGGTACAACCGACAAAAAGAATGGATAATCAGCAAATGACGAGAGGAGAATTATGAAACATAACACAAAAAAATGGCAGGCATCACTTCTTTGTATAACACTGTGCGGCATTCTGACAGCCTGCGGAAGCGGGAAGGAATCACAGGCAGAGGACATGAAAAACTCTGAAACAATGCAGATAAATGAAACAGATATGGGCGCTCAGCAGGAAAACGGAACAGAGAAAGAAACAGGCGGCATGGAAGAGAACCGGCTGATCGGGGAGCAGACCTTTGAAGTGACGCTGGAACCTTTGGGAAAGGTGACATTTGCATCTTATCGGCCGGATACACAGCAGAATCCGCTGGGAGATGCCCTGTTCGAAATACAGGAGGCCGGAGGGAAAACTACGGCACTGGAAGGTATTTTTGAAAACAATATAAGGGCCAATGAAATATTTAATAAGGTCGAAGCCGTTTCCTTTCCTGATTATAACAGTGACGGTTTCAGCGATATCATAATAATCTGTAATTATTCACCTTCCTCCGGGCCTGATGTGGGAACGGGATATTCGGAAGCAAGGATCTACAGAGGGAATGAAGACGGCCTGTTTACATTGGAAAGAGAATTATCTGAAGTAACCAATTCTGCCCTTGCTGAAAAGACGGTTCAGTCGGTTCTTGGATTTCTGGGCGCAGGGAAGCAAGGGGAAGCACAGGCCTCCGATTGGAAACAGGCATATATCGATCATCTGCAGAAGCAGGATCCGGAAGAATGGCAGGGATATCAGCTGATTTATCTGAATGATGATGAAATTCCGGAGCTGGTGGAAATCGGGACCAGCGAAGCGGCAGGCTGTGTTATTGTCACTTACGCGGACGGCATGCTTGAGGAAACCCGGCTGGGCAGGCTGAATTTCACCTATATTGAAAGGGGCGGCCTTCTGTGCAACTCCGACGGCAATATGGATCGCTACTATGATCTGGTATATCGCATGGAGAATGGCCGGCTGACACAGATTGCCGCCGGTTATTACGGGGCGGAGGATAATTCCAGGGTGGAATTCGATGCGGACGGAAACCCCGTTTATCAGTATCAGTGGAATGATGTACAGATGTCGCAGGAGGAATACGAACAGAAGCTGAATGCGGTATATGATACATCAAAAGCAAGACAGGGATATGAATGGGATGGCTGGCTTTCCCGGGAGGAAGCAGCAGAAGCTGTGGAAAGCATGGAATAGAACATAAGATATAAATACAGCGCCGGCCTGCCGGCGCTGTATTTATGCAGATTACCAGGATACTGCTGATCGGTTCATAAAAAGAACACACTATTTGATTTGTATGATTGCTATTCCCCACACCTTTTGCTATACTGAACCTATATAAATATAATATGATCACGGTACCCTTTCAGCGGATATCGTGCTGTTTTTTTGTATAGAGCAGTAAAAGAAAAAAGCCGTCCGGCAAAATGAGAAAAGGGTATCGTACAAATGAAAAATTTAAAAATCGGGAAAAAACTGGTAGTCACATTTGGCATTATTATTTTTCTTTTTATTGAATCGTTAGGGTTGTCTTTTTATAGCCTGAATAATACACAGAATCATTTTAAGGAATTTTATATGGTCGGGCATCCTGTTGTCGTAACGGCTACCGATATGCGCCGTGCCGCCCAGACAGGGCTGAAGAATATGGCATTGAGTTTGCTCACGGATGACAGCGAGGAGACGCTGAGCTATATAGACCAGACAAATGAGCTGCTTGACGGCTTAGGTGAGGATTTTGCCTTTTTAATGGACAATTTCCGCGGAGATAAGTCTATGATAGAAGAAGCGCATAAAATTTTAAATGATGCAAAGCCTCTTCGTTTACATATTCTGGAGCTGGCGGCGCAGAACAAAAAGGATGAGGCCACAGAGATCATGTTTAAAGAGTATCAGCCGCGTTTGATGGAGTTCAAGGAACTGATGACACAGGTGGCTGAAATAACTGCGGAATATGCGGATGAAAACTTTGAAAATTCTGAGGGTACCTATAAAACAGCAGTTTCAATCCTGCTTGTCATAGCGGGCCTGGCATTGGCGCTGACCGTTGGACTTTCTGTTTATATTACGAAGAGCCTGACCGGTCCTATTAAGGAAATTGAAAACGCCGCAGGGAAAATGGCCGCCGGTGATTTCAGCGCGGTTCTCAGCTATAATGCGAAGGATGAATTGGGCAGCCTTTCTGAGAGTATGAGGAGGCTGACAGATAATTTCCGGGGGATTATCCACGACATGGGAGACGGGCTGGGCGCAATGGGGGACGGTAATTTTGACATAGACTCAAAAACGGAAGAGCTTTATGTGGGTGAATTCAGCCAGCTTACCGAATCCATGCATCAGATTATCAGTAAACTGTCCGCAGCGCTGGAGGAGATAGGACGTTCTGCGGATCAGGTGGCCTCCGGCAGTGAACAGGTATCGAGCGGTTCCCGGGAGCTTTCCGAAGGAGCCGTGGAGCAGGCTTCTTTTGTGGAAGAACTGGCCGCTGCTTCCGATGAGATTTCCGGACAGGTGAATAATAACACGCATAGAGTGAAGCAGGTCAGTGAGATCGCCCGGGAGACAGAACGGGATATGGAAGAAAGCAACCGGAAAATGCAGGATATGGTCGGCGCCATGGCTGATATTAATGAAAAGGCAGTCCAGATCCGTAAGATCATAAAGACGATAGAAGACATCGCCTTCCAGACCAATATACTTGCCCTGAATGCCGCAGTAGAGGCCGCCAGGGCCGGAAATGAAGGAAGAGGCTTTGCCGTTGTGGCTGCGGAGGTGCGCAGCCTTGCTAATAAGACATCGGAGGCCTCCAGGGCGACAGTTGCCCTGATAGAAAATTCGGTTCTTGCCGTAAAGGAAGGCAGCAGAATCGCCGGCGAAACCGCCGATGTCATGCTGGAATCCGTAAAAGGAGCGAAAAAGGTGGCGGGAGTCGTTGAGGATATTGCCAGGGCCACGGAGGAGCAGGCTGTTTCTATCATACAGATTAATCAAAATATCGAACAGATTTCCGGCATTGTGCAGGCCAATACCGCATCGGCGGAAGAATCTGCGGCAATCAGCGAGGAACTGTCCAGCCAGGCGAGAAGGCTGAAGGAGCTTACCGGACAATTTCGGCTGAAGCGGGGATAGAATCAGATGAAATCAGCCATCTTCTGAAACAGGGCATGGATGTCAAGCGGCTTCGCCATATGTCCGTTCATACCTGCGGCAAGACACCGGCTGATATCCTCTTCAAAGGCATTGGCGGTCAGAGCAAGGATGGGAATGCTTCCGGCCTGGGGATGGGAGCTTTCCCTGATTTTAACCGTGGCAGTCAGGCCGTCCATAACAGGCATCTGCAGATCCATGAGAATGAGATCGTAGGTTCCCGGCTCGGAGGAGAGAAAGCGTTCCAGCGCTTCCCGGCCATTTACGGCGCAGTCGGCTTCTATATTCCCCATATGTAAGAATTCCAGTGCAATTTCCCGGTTCAGCTCATTATCCTCCGCCATCAGAACTTTTACGTGCGGAAGGTCAGGGAGTTGTTTCTGTCCGGCATCGGCCGTATGGAGAGGCTGACTGCAGCCCCGGGAAACATATTTCAGGATATCCAGAAGCCGTTTGGCAAACAAAGGCTTCTCCACAATATGGATTCCCCTGTCCTGCACAGCTTCGTCCGCATCCGCCGGATTGTATGCGGAGATGAAGACGGCGGGAGAACCGGAACATGAGGAAGAAGGAAGGATGGAGAGCAGACGGGAAAGCGTCTGCTCTTTTCCATCCAGAAAACGATCCAGGATGACCAGCTGCCAGTTTTCTCCGCTGCCTTCAGCGCGGAGCATTTCCTCTGCCTGTGAAATGGTATAAGCACATCCAGTCTTTGCCCCGCAGGCATTTAAGATGGCGGCGGCATCCTGAACCACCAGAGGATCCTGATCCGCCAGCAATACCCGCAGGCCGGAATAATCCGCCTCTTCTTCCTGATCCTCAGAGGAAGCATGGGGAAGTACGAGCTCGATGGTGACGGACGTGCCTTTCCCCGGATCACTGTCTATGGTTATGCTGCCGTCCATCAGCTTCACCAGATGGAAGATGATGGACAGGCCCAGGCCGGTTCCGCCTTCCCGGATATGGAGCTGGCTGCGTTCCTGCTCAAAGGGCCTGCCCAGCCGTTCCTGAAATTCTTTGCTCATTCCGATGCCGTCATCCTGAATGACAAAACGGAGGAGCGAAGAGTCCGGCCCCGGCCCTTCCTGCTCGGAGATATCAAAGGAAAGATGCCCTTCCGGCGGGGTGTATTTGATGGAATTAATGAGTATGTTGATCAAAATCTGATTCAGGCGCGTCCAGTCGCCCATAAAGGAATCATGGACCAGTCCGTGAATATGGATGGCAAAGGAATGCCGTTTGCCTTCCGCCTCCGCCTGCGGGCGTATGATGCCGGAAACGTTGGATATAAGGCCGGCAAGGCTGAAGGCTTCTGTATTGAGAGTTAATTTTCCGCTTTCAATTCTTGATATTTCCAGGATATCATTGATGATGTGCAGAAGGTGGTCTGCGCTGAGCTTTATTTTGTTCAGGCAGTCTTTCATACGCGGCGGATTATCCTGGCTGCGTTCCATGATTTCCAGCATTCCCATGATGGCATTCATAGGCGTCCGGATTTCATGGCTCATATTGGAAAGGAAATCGGATTTGGCCCGATTGGCCTGCCGGGCAGTCAGGGCGGCTTCCTTCAGGCTTTCCTGGTAGAGGATAGACTGGGTGATATCCTCAAAATAGAGCATATACTTCCTGAGGCCGGCGATGGAAATCCCTGTTTTTACGGTGAAACGGATAAAAATTTCTCCGGAGGCCGGATGCTGCATGGAAAACTGGTGTACCTCGTCCTCACCGATGCTTCCCTCCAGAAGCCGTTCATATAAAGAAGGATCCGCCAGACGGCAAAGCTCTTCCAATAGCTCCGGGCGAGAGAGATATTCTTCACTGGACCGCCCCAGGATCCGGAGACTGTTCCGGAAAACCTGTTCCAGTGTACGGGAGCCTCTGTCGAAAATACAGACGACCACATCACTTTTTTCACTGAGTGCATCATATATGGCATTCTGAAATTCCTTTTCTTTTCGCTCTTTCTTTTCCGCAGCCTGTCTTCGCAGGAAAAAGTACAGAAAGGACACTACGACAAGGACACATAATGCAGCAAGCATTTCGATGATGCTTCCTATGAGAGCCAGCGTATTGTTGGACTCTTTTTTTATGACCGAAGAAGGCATGAGGCCGCAGAGATACCAGGAGGGATTTTCTTTTACAGGAAGGAAAAAAATGAAGTAAGCTTCACCGTTCAGACTGGTTTCCAGCTGGAAATCCTCACCGGCATCCATAGGGGCAAGAATGCGTGATGAAATATCAGAAGGAGTGAGTCCGGTAACTCCCGTAAGATCAGTCAGGGTAGTGAGGCCGACTCCGGAATCGTTGGTGTTGAAGGCAGCGCTGATCATGATATCGGTCTGACGGTCCAGCAGATAATAATAGCCTTCTCCCCGGATTGATTTTGCCAGCGTATTGCTGCTGAATTTTTCCATGGGATAGACCGCATAGAAGGCTCCTGTCCGGATACCATCCTTCATGACGGGAATACCCATGGCGGTGAGGCAGGTCCCTTCCTTATCCAGGAAGAAGGGAGAAAAGCCCTGTTCCCCCTTTGAGAGAACAAAATCCGGAAAGGGCAGATCATCCACAGTAAAACGATTGCCCGAAGCATCATAACCGGTTCCGTCCGAATCCAGATAAAATGCCTGATGACAGCCATATTCCTTCAGAAAAGCGCCGAGCATAGCCACAGATTTCTCCTGATCTTCCCAGTTGATATAACGGGAATAACGGTACACGGCATTCTGGGCCGAGAGGATATCCGAGTTTATGAGGTTGGCGGATTTGTCAAATACCGTTTTTACGGAAGCTGCCGTATTTTCCTTCAGCTGTTCCTGTACGTGCAGCATCATCAGGCCGGTGGCTCCGATCATCAGAATAAGAAGAAGGACAAGAAACGTCTCGAAAATCTTTGATGCTTTTCCGGTATCATTGATCCATTTCATATGCATTTACACTCTCCGTATCTATGATAGAAGCCTCCAGCAGATAATCGGAATTGACTTCTTCCCCGTCCAGCAGCTTATAACACAATTCCCCGCAGACCTTTCCCCAGTCCGCCGGGGATTGTACGGATACTGCCCGGACATTCCCTCTTTTGACGGCATCCAGGATCCCCGGATTGCCGCCGGTGGCATAGAAGGTAATCTGATCCTGACGTTCATTTGCCACCGCACAGCTATGCATCATAAGGCAGATATCATCGTTGAAGCCCCAGATAATATCAATGCTGTCATTATCCTCCAGAAGCTTTTCCGTCGCGGGAAGAACCTCCTCGTAGCGTGAGATTTCATGCACATCGATCACCTCAATATTGCTCCCCTCCAGGGATTCCAGAAGCCCCTGCTCACGCAGCAGGATGGAGCCGGCCTGCGGGTTGGTCAGATAGGCCAGAGTTCCTCCCTGGGGAAAATCTTTTTTAATATAATCGCCGATAAGCCATCCCATCTTGTAATTATCACCGCCCACAAAGGTTTCGATGTAGGAAGCATCGGAGACCTTGGAATCAAAGCAGATGATTTTCACGCCGTTTTCCTGACACTCCCTGAGCGCGGGAAGAATGCCGTTGATATCCACCGGGTTTAAAAAGAGGACTTCTATGCCCTGGCTGATCATATCGGATATGCCCTGAAGCTGTTTTTCATTATCTAACTGGGGATCAAAAGTGATGAGGCTGTCGCCGTTCTGGTTTACCAGCTCTTCCAGCTCAGCCAGTGCAAGACGGAAGGATTGATCCGTCATGTCCATGGCCGTGAAGCCGAAGAGTCTGGGCTCTTTCGGAGCGGCGGAAGGTGAACAGCCTCCAATAGTGAAGAGAAGCAAAAAAGAGATTGCCGTAAGTATGATTTTTTTATACACGAAACATTCCCCCTGATATCGATACATACATTCAGTATATAACCGATGGCAATTATGGTCAATGAAAAGGGGAGGTAAGGGGAAGGTTATTCTGAAAAAAAGGAAATGCGGGATCTCTGCCGGGCAGGGATTCCGCATTTCCCGCAGATAGGGTCAGACAGCGGCATTGATTGCCGCTACGGCGCCGTCTGCAACCGCGGTCGCGGCCTGGCGCACCTGCTTTACCCGAATATCTCCGGCGGCATATACGCCGGGAATGGCTGTTTCCATTTTCTCGTTTACCGGGATATACCCGTTTTCCAGTACCAGTTCCGGATAGATATCCGTATTGGGGATGGTGCCTGTATAAACGAACACTCCGCAGCCGGGATCCTGGATGGTTTCTGTTTTTCCGCTCTTTTCATCTGCGATATCCAGCGTTTCGATCTGTTCGCTGCCATGGACGGCCTGAAGGCGGGAAGAGAGGCGCAGGGTAATGTTGGCTGTGTCCTTCAGTTTGTTTTTAAATTCAGCGATACAGCCCAGCTGATCTTCAAAATGGATGATAGTTACCGTTTTGGCAAACTGGGACAGATAGAGGGCTTCTTTTACCGCACCGTCGGCGCCGCCCACCACATACATATTTTTTCCGGCATAAAGAGCGCCGTCCCTGGCGGCGTTCAGCCCCATTCCCTTTCCGGTCAGGCCGGCTTCGCCGGGAATGTCCAGTTTACGGGGAGTGCTTCCGTTTGCAAGGATAAGCTTTTGGGCCTGATAGCAGCCCTCCTCCGTCATGACCGTTTTGATATCTCCCTGAAGCTCAGTCTTTATCACGTTTTCATACCGGATTTCAACGCCTGCATGCAGCGCCTGTCTTTTCAGACGCTCGGCAAAGGTAGCTCCGGATTCATTTTCAACAATAGCGGAATAATGGGTGACGGTGGAAACCTTTCCGATAATTCCGCCAATCTGGCTTTTTTCTATGATAAGTGTCTTTTTCCCGCGGCTTACCGCGTAAATGCCTGCGCTGATTCCGGCAGGGCCTCCGCCAATAATGATAATATCGTACATTTCGATTCCTTTCTGAACCTTGGGTTCATCGTATCTTATTTCATGGGGCGAAAATGATGCCCGTATCGGAAATGCGCTGCCGCCGGGACATTTTCTTTCTTCGAAGAATATTATAAGACAGTGTATACAAAAATAAAAATTATCTATTTTAATATTTGGATAAGAAATTTTTATAATACTGCCTGTTCAGAGAAAATTATATCGTGAATAATGGGAATGCTATAAAATATCCCGCCGGAATAACCGATGATAAGGAAGAATCATTTTACAGAAGAAGGACTTAATATCAAATGCATGTTAATCGTATAATACTTTTTATTATAAATTACAGGAGGTTTCTAATGGACATGGAAATAACAAAGCAGGATTACTTGAAAAGATATAAAGAGGAACTGTTAATTAACGAAAAATCAAAGGCTACGATAGAGAAATATGTAAGTGAGGTAAAATTGCTTCTGGATTTTCTGGAGAACCATGAACGAAGCAAAGCTTCCATTCTCGAATACCGGGAAGCGTTAAGAAAAAATTATCAGGCCCGGACGGTTAACGGGAAGCTTGCGGCTGTTCATTCTTTTCTTCAATTTATTGACAAATCGGAATGGAAGGTAAAATTCCTGAAAATACAAAGAAGGGCTTTTGCGGAGGAATCCCGGGAACTGACGGAAAAAGAATACAGGAAGCTGCTTGAGACAGCTAAGAGCAAAAAGGAAAACAGACTTTATTACCTGATGCTGACCTTGGGCGGAACCGGAATCCGGATCAGCGAGCTTCAGTATATAACACTTGAGGCGGTGAAAAGGGGAAAAGCAGAAATCGATATGAAAGGAAAATGCCGTATTATTTTGATACCGAAGGGATTAAAAGAAAAATTATTATCCTATGCATCCCAGGCGGGGATTCAGAACGGATATCTTTTCAAAAGCAGAAACGGAAAGCCTCTTAACAGGAGCAATATATGGCGCGAGCTGAAAAGGCTTTGTGAGGATGCACTTGTTAATCCGAATAAAGTGTTTCCTCACAATTTCAGACATTTGTTTGCGAAATGCTACTATGCGATAGAAAAAGATATTGCACATCTTGCAGATATCCTGGGACATTCTTCGGTAGAGACTACCCGCTGTTATATTGCGGTGAGCCTTAAGGAGCATGAAGAGACTCTTACAAAACTCCAGCTGATTATATAAAAAAACAACAGAATTATGGTTCTGTTGTAGATAATACAATATAAATGCTTACATAGTAATCGGACAAAAACATTATATCCGATTAGTTTCTCTTTTTCAACAAAATAATACCAAAGCAGCAAAAAATCCAATAAGATTGTGAAAGAGAATTGAAATAATTGCACAAAACCCAATAAGCCTGTTAATGCCTAACATTAACAGGCTGAGGTTTTACGCTATTTTTAACCGGAAAATAGGATATTTATTTATCCATATAGAAAAGAGAGAAAACTTTTACTACAGAACCATAATTCTGTAGTAAAAGTTTTTTTTGCATACAGAAGGATATCGGTATCAATGTAAAACGAAAGCGGATATACACATTATGAGGCGGTTTCAGGAAAAAACAGAGGGATGAGATAGGATATGATAATAACAAAAACACCGTTCAGAATGTCTTTTTTTGGAGGAGGAACAGATTTTTCGGAATTTTTCAAGGAATATGGCGGCTCCGTATTATCAACAACATTTGACAAATATTGCTATGTGACAGTCAGACATCTGCCTCGTTTTTTTGAATATACATCTGAAATCTGCTACTCACAGATTGAAAGAGTCAATTTTATCAGTGAGGTTCAGCATCCGATGATTCGGGAAGCCATGAGAGAGCTGGATATCCACGAAATCCGGCTGACCTATGAAGCGGATTTGCCGAAACACTCCGGTTTGGGAACGAGCAGTTCTTTTGCGGTGGGGATGCTGAATGCATTCCATCTGATTAAGGGACAGTACCGGGATAAAAAAGCATTGGCGGATGAGGCCATTTACCTGGAAAGGGGATTATGCAAAGAGGTGGGGGGCCTTCAGGATCAGATTGCCTCATCCTTTGGCGGACTGAATAAAATAACCTTTGATTCCACAGGGTACCGTGTGGATCCGGTGATTGTATATCCTATCAGAAAAAGGAAGCTGAATTCAAACCTTATGCTGTTTTTCACCGGTTTTGCCAGATTTTCCTTTGATATACAGGTATCAACAAGGAAATGTCTGAAGGACAAAATACAGGATTTGCTTGAAATGAAAAGCCTGACGGAAGAAGCTGAGAAAATTCTGGTAAATCCGGAACGTGACCTAAATGATTTCGGCCGTCTGCTGGACTATAGCTGGAAACTGAAAAGAAGCCTTAATAAGGATATATCAACAGAAAAAATTGATGAGATATATGAGAAGGCGAAAAAAGCCGGTGCGCTCGGCGGCAAGGTGCTGGGTGCTGGGGGCGGCGGATTTATATTGTTTTACGCGGAGCTCGATAAGCAGGCGGCGGTCCGCTATGCACTGAATGATTTGCTTTATGTGCCTTTCCGTTTTGAAGAACAGGGGGCAAGCGTTATTTATTATGTACCGGAAACCTATGTGCCTCAGGGAGAAAAAAGAGTGATCGAGGATGATGTCTGGTACGACGATTACAGCAACAAATGGGAAAAGGCGGAGATACATCATTAAGCCGGGGATATTTATACAGATATAGGAAAAGAGAAAACAGATGGAACTGAGGAAAATTACAATCGGACAATTATTGAAGGAACGGGTGCGGCTGACTCCGGATGCTGCCTGTATCGGAGACAGCCATAAAAGCTGCAGCTGGAAAGAAACGGCTGATTCCGCGGAAAAGCTGGCCCTGCTTTATATGCAGCTGGGCCTGAAAAAAGGGGATCATGCGGCTGTTTGGGGAGTCAACAGCACAGATTGGGTGATTACGTATCTGGCACTGGCAAGGCTTGGAGTGATCAGTGTTCTTGTGAATATTTCCCTTACGATCAGTGAGCTGGAAGTGCTGGTAAGGGAAAATGATATTAAATATATTATTTACAGTGACGGTAAAAATGGCTCTCTCTTTCCTTTGCTTCAGAAAATGGAAAGAGATAAAATGCCCTGTCTGAAACAGATCATCTCTATGACAGAGATGGTGCATAAAGCGGAAACAACGGATGCAAAAGACAGGGGAATGCTGCGAAGGGCGGAAGAGACATTGTCCTGTGATGATGTGATCAGTATTTTATTTACTTCCGGTACATCCGGCAGGGCGAAAGGGGTAATGCTGACACATTATAATCTGGTGAATAATGCCGCAGGCATGGTGGAACGGATGCATTGGAGCGGAAGTGATGTCATGTGCACTGCGGTGCCCTTATTTCATTGCTTCGGTGTTACGGTGGGAATCCTGGGGGCCATATGCAGCGGGGCCTCATTGAGGCTGCTTCCCTGCTTCAGCAGTACGGAGGCGCTGGAGGTAATTGAGAAATACCGCTGTACCGTATTTAATGGAGTTCCAACTTTTTATCTTGCATTAATCCATAATAAGCATTTCTCTCAATATGATATCAGTTCATTGCAAAGCGGTTTGATGGCAGGTTCTCCGATTATACCCTCTGAGTATTACAGAATATATGAAAAAACGAAGATACCTCATCTGCAGACGGCATTCGGACAGACAGAATCCTCTCCGGCTGTGACGATATCCCGATGGGACGACCCAATCGAAACAAAGGCGGGCACTTCGGGAACCCTCATGGAGCATGTGGAGGTGAGGATATGGAGGAAAGAGGAAAACCGGGCCGCGTCGGCAGGAGAAGAGGGAGAAATCCAGACCAGAGGATATCTTGTGATGAAGGGGTATTACAGGAAAGACGAGGAAACCGCGCAGGTCATTGATGAGGACGGATGGCTGCATACGCAGGACTGGGGATATCTGGATGAAGCAGGATATCTTCATGTGACGGGAAGGATAAAGGATATCATATTGCGCGGAGGGGAAAATATTGCCCCGGCAGAAATAGAAAATGTGATTGTCCAGATGCCTGAGGTAAAAGAGGTAAAAGTGGTGGGGATAAAGGCGCAGGTCCTTCAGGAAGAGGTGGCCGCATGCGTTATATGGGAAAATGACAGACAATGTTCCCTGGAGCAGGTACAGGATTATGTGAGAAAATATCTTGCCGATTTTAAAGTTCCTGCATATTTGTATACATTTGAAGAATTTCCGGTAAATGCCAGCGGGAAAGTAGTGACGGAACAATTGAAAAGCGCGATAAGCGAAAGGAAAAAGAAGGTAGTGAAGGCAGATGGAAAATTGGAGTAACGGATTGGAGGCATTGCGCACCTCGGTTTTCGGCGGTTATAAGAAAGAAGATGTTCTGGAGTATATCGATTTTCTGCTCAGTGAAATGGAAATCCTGAAGAAGGAAAAATCAGAACTGGAAGAGCAAATCAAACAGCTGAAAGGTGCGCAGGAAGAGGAAAAGGAAGACCGGGAGGTTAAGGGCAGGGAATAGCTGCAGGAAGGAGAAAAATCCGGAATGAAGGCGGTTATCATGGCAGGCGGCCGGGGAAAAAGAATAGCTTCTCTGGACAGCAGTATACCCAAGCCGATGTTCAGGCTCTGCGGTAAACCAATCTTGGAATATCAGCTGCAATGGCTGAAAAAACAGGAAATCGATGAAGTGATACTCGTTACGGGGTATTTGGGGCACGTGATCAGAGAATATTTTGGTGACGGTACCGGAGCGGCGCCGGCAGGAGGAAAGACTATCGGTATTCCGCTGAAATATATAAATGAAGAAAGCCCGTTAGGCACGGCAGGGGCGCTTTATTATCTGAAGGATACGATGAAGGAAGATTTTCTCCTTATCAATGGAGATATCATTTTTGATATCGATTTGGAGCGTTTTTATAAGGCACATCAGACCTTTGGAGGGTTAGCAACCATTTTAACACACCCCAATGACCATCCGTTTGACAGCGGGATAATAGAAGCGGATGAAAAGGGGCTTGTCAGGGAATGGCTGCATAAAGAGGACAAGAGAAAATGGTATGGAAACAGAGTGAATGCAGGCATACATATCCTGTCGCCCGGATTGTTTTTGCACGCGGAGGGAAGAGGTCTTTTCAAACAGCCTCAAAGGGTGGATCTGGACAGAGAGATACTCCGGCCATTAATTGAAGACAGACAGCTGTACGCATATATGTCGCCGGAATATGTAAAGGATATGGGAACCCCGGAACGATACCGGATGGTGGAAAGGGATCTTTTGAAGGGCAAGGTGGAAAAACGGAATCTTTCCCGAAGGCAGAAAGCCGTGTTTCTTGACAGAGACGGCACGATGAATGAATACCGGGGATATATACGGACACCGGAAGATTTGGTGCTTCTTCCCGGTACGGGGAAGGCGGTTAAGAGGCTGAATGAGAGCGGATATCTTGTCATTGTCGTGACGAATCAGCCGGTTATTGCCAGAGGGGAGCTTACGGAGGAACAGCTTCGGGAGATACACGACAGGATGGAAACTCTTTTGGGAGAACAGGGAGCGTATGTGGATGATATTTTCTATTGTCCGCATCATCCGGACGGAGGGTTTCCGGGAGAGGTTGCATCCCTGAAAATTCCATGCAGCTGCAGAAAACCGGAACCGGGCATGCTTTTGAAGGCAGCGGATAAATACAATATTGATTTGAAGAATTCCTGGATGGCAGGGGACAGTGAAAGGGATATGAGGGCTGGGAAAGCGGCCGGCTGTCATACGGCCGGAGTGGGAGGACTGCAAAACGCCGATTTCACCTGCGGCAGCCTGGCGGAATTTGTTGATTTTTTATTGGGAAGGGAAGAAGGAGATTAAACCGGAAAAGAGGACAGGCATGAGAGAAGAAACGAAGATAAAAATGCTCGATATCCGTTTTAATGCTGTAAAACAGGAACAGCTCCTTGAGGAGGTATTCCGTAATATAGAAGAAAAAAAGAGGACCAGCATTATGTTCGTAAATGTGGATGTGGCTATAAAAGCGGAGAAAGACGAGCTTTTGAAACAGGCTTTGAATGAGTCGGAAATGGTTCTGGCAGATGGCATGCCGATTATCTGGATTTCGAAGCTGTTTAAAACACCTCTGCCGGAAAAAATTTCAGGTTCCGATTTTGTCCCCGAGCTTTGCCGGATGGCGGCACAGAAAGGAAAAAAGCTTTTTCTGGCCGGCGGGGGAGAGGGCGTGGCAGAAAAGGCAGCGGAAAATCTGTTGATGAAATATCCGGGAATTCAGATTTCCGGCTGGTATTCGCCTCCTTATGGCTTTGAAAACCAGCCGGAGGAAATAGAAAAAATGAATGCTGCCATTCATAGTGCCGGACCGGATATCGTTATTGTCTGTCTGGGTTGCCCGAAGCAGGAAAGGTATGTGTACGAAAACCGGGATACATATAAGGCGGGCATTTCCATATGTGCAGGGGCGACAATTGATTTCCTGGCAGGAAATGTTAAGCGGTGCCCGGCCTGGATGAGCAGATACGGACTGGAGTGGTTTTACCGTTTCCTTCAGGAACCCAAGAGGCTGTTCAAAAGATACTTTATAGATGATATTCAAATTTTGAGGATGGTGCTGAAATACAGGCCGGGGAAATCACAATGAAAAAAAGCGGGGAGAAAAGCAGGCTTTGTATACTGATGTGCTGCTCGGACATCAATACCTTTAAAGGCGGCATGGTAACCGTGGTTAAAAATTATCTGGAGTCCCGGGAATGGAAGAGCGTGGATTTTATTTTTGTGGCGACTCACAAAGAAGGCTCCGGTATCGCCAAGGCTGTTTATTTCCTGACTGCATATCTGCGTATTATGAAGCTGCTTCTGTGCCATAAAGTCGATATGGCGCATTTACATATGGCCGAGAGAGGAAGCTTTTACCGCAAGGCAATGGTGGAAAGACTGTGCCACAGATTCCATATCCCGGTAATCCTCCATCATCACAGCGCGGAATTTGAAGCTTTTTATCATACGCTTTCGGCGGGAAGAAGAAAATGGGTGAAAAAGGCGCTGGAGGAAGCGGAGCTGAATCTGGTATTGAGTTCCCTTCTGGCAGAAAAATACAGGGAAAAAGCACCCGGGGCCAAAATAGAGGTACTGTATAACGCGGTTAATGTACCGGAGGAAAATCCTTATACAGGAAATGCTTCAGACATCATTCTTTTAGGGAAGCTGGGACAGAGGAAGGGAACCTACGATTTCCTTCAGGCGCTGAAAGCGGCAGATGACAAGATCCCCCAAAAGACGAAGTGCTATCTTTGCGGAGACGGTGAAACAGCAGGCGCGGCCTCATTTGCAGAAGAACTGGGAATCCGGCACCGGATTGCGTATATCGGCTGGGCGGAAGCTGAAAAGAAAGCGGAGTTTTTAAGAAGGGCGGCCATACATGTCCTGCCGTCATATGGGGAGGGGCTGCCGATGAGCATACTGGAGACAATGGCCAGAGGGATACCGAATATCAGTACGGATATCGCTTCTATTCCGGAGGTGATAGAGAACGGTAAAAACGGTTTTCTTATTCAGCCGGGTGATAAGGATTCGCTGGCGGAAAGGATGATTTCCCTTTTGAATGATCCGTTGCAGCGGGAAGAATTCAGCAAGAATGGTTTTTCTGTCATACAGGATAAATTTACGCTTCAAAAAAATATAAGAACACTGGAGGCATACTATTGGAGGATTTGGAGAGAAAAGGTTTCCGAAGCGAGGCGGTAAGAAAAGAAATACTCCGATTGAAAAAGAGGAGAAAACGCAGAAGAATCCGCATCCTGCTTATTCTGGGGATAATTGTGGTTCTGTGTTCTGCGGTGATTCTGAAATCCGATTTCATTGATAACAAACAAATCGAACTGACATATTACCAGCTCAGCTCGGATCAAATCAATTCTCCTCTAAGGCTGGTTATCATGGCGGATCTTCACAGCGGAACGTTCGGGGAAAAGAATGAGCGGCTGAAAACGCAGCTTCAGGAACTGGAACCGGATCTTATTTTAATGGCGGGAGATATGATAAACGATACGGATTCAGATGTATCCGGGATTGTTGATTTGTGCGGTTATCTGGTAAAGATCGCGCCGGTTTATTACATATTGGGCAATCATGAAGGAAATCTGATGTATACAGGGAAAAAGGTGCCTCTGGATAAATATCTGTATGAAGCAGGCGTCCATTTCATGTATACAAATTATGAAACAATTACGGTGAATGGCAATGTCCTTAAAATTGGGGCAATGGCGGCAAATGCGGAAACCTATAATGAAGAAGACGCGCAGTTTGAGGCGGAATTTGAAGAAGGAAAGGAATTCAAAATTCTCATGGCTCATTATCCGGATCTTTTTACAGAAAGACTGCAGTCCGCAAAGGTGGATTTGGGAGTGGCGGGGCATTATCACGGAGGCCTCATCAGAATACCCGGCATCGGAGGTCTGTTTCATTGGGATACGGGATTCTTCCCTGCGTATGCAGGAGGGCTGTATCCATGGGGAGAAGGGAATCTGATTGTGACCAGAGGGCTGGGCAATCATGGGCTGATACCGAGAATCAATAATAAACCGGAGTTGGTTGTTGTGGATATCAGTCCGAGATAAGAAGGGATGGAAGAAAATTATGAAAATAAGTAAGCTGCTTGATTATGTAATGATTGGGATTCCGCTTTTGCTTTCTTTGTTATGCCTGACAGGAGTACTGGCACAGGGGAAAAAGAATATTGTGGATACCCTGAAGACAGGGATGAGGCATTTCAAACGCCGTTTCTGGATAATCATACTTGCCGGGGTAATCTATATTGCTTTCTTTGTCCTGTCGCTGGAAATCACAAGAATGACGGAGGCCACTATACGAATCGGCCTGAATTATCCGTCCTCCTCCAGTGGCTTAAATCCTAATAATACCAAGTTCAGCGTTTCGGAGATACTGGATGACGATGTGCTGGAGGCAGCTATTGTGAAGGGCGGTTTTTCCGGTGTGACCGCAGAGGAACTGAAGGGCTGCCTGCTTGTAACTCCTGTAGATGACGGTGAAACAATTTCTATTGATCAGTATTATATTTCTACGGAATATAATCTGGAATATGCGGCTTCCTGGAAAACAAGAAGCCTGGATCCGGAAAAGGTAGTCAATTCCGTGGCTGAATGTTATTATGAGAAATTTATTCAGATGTACTCCAGAAAAACCAACATACTGGAAATGGATTTCAGTGATACGGATAATACTGATTATCTCGATATGGCAGATATTATTGATGCAAAGGCTGACAGTGTCCAGACTTATGCGGTGATGCTGCAGGCGGAAAGCCGGAGCTTCCAGTCTGAAGAGACAGGGGAAACATTTACCTCCCTGGAGAAAAAAATCAACAGCTTCAGGGATGTCCAAATAGAAAGATACCGGGCGTTTGTCCTGGAAAACGGACTGGTCAGGGACAGGACACAGTACATATCCAAACTGAATTATATCAACCGGATAAGCAATATTTATTACATGAAGCATCTTACCGCCTATCAGGTAAGGCTGGAAGCGATAGATAAATATGAAAGGGATATGGCCTCTGTTGTTTTGGTGCCCACAGAGGATGAAAACAGAGAATTCTACATGTCCCGGACACAGATCGGAGTGGATTATTTTGCAAGGGAAGCGGAAGATCGGCTGTCTCAGGCGACGAAGGAACAGCTGGGGATTGCCACAAATAATTATACGATAACACAGATGCTGAACAGCACCGCTGAAGATGCGAAATACCGGCAGGCCGAAGAAATGCTGTCCGGTCTGGAAAATGAACTCACTTATTATGCGCAGCTTATGAAAACGACGCTTCAGGAATATGATAAAAAAACATCGGGGGATTATCTGAGTCTGGTATATGTAAACAGCCGGGATTTGAAGTTCACAGACCGGTTCCAGGTAAAAAAGGGTGCGGTGTATACGGCGATATTTTTAGTATTTTCCGTACTGCTGATGTTTGTACTTCCCGTACGGGAAAAAAGAAGAAAATAGCCGGGAAACAAAAGCCATTGTTATGGAATGGAGAAGAAGAGGAGAGCAGATATGCAGTCGTTTAATGTTCTTAGATATATTAAAAAATATCAAATCTTTATTGTGGCGGTTTCCCTGCTGGCAGGAGGTATTTTTTATCTGATAATGCTGAATAAACAGCATTATACCGCAACCGCTGTCATCAGATACACCAATGAACGTGCCGAAGAAGGGCTGGCTCCGGACGGAAGCGATATTGACATCACGGAAATCTACTCCGAAGAGGTTATGTCAAAGGTTTTTGAGCAGATGGGCATGGAGTACAGCGAATTTAATCTGGATGAATTCCGTTCCAGGGTAGTTGTGGAGGAAGTGGTCACACCGGAAATGGAAGCCGTACAGGAAGCAAAAAATGAGGTGGGTGAGGTTGTGGAGGAAAAGCCTACGGAATTCAGCGTCTCCTTTTATGCCACACGCAAGGACAGCCGTGAGCCGGAAGAGTTTTCAAGGCAGGTCCTGGATCATATGCTTGATGCCTATATCGGTTTATACGGGGCACGCCATATCAACGGCGAGGTATCCTCCAATAACATTTCAAAGCTGGATGAGAGAGATTATGACTATCTGGAAATGATTGAAATTATTGATGATTCCGTACAGGGTACGCTGGAGAATCTTTTGAATAAGGCAAACAATAATTATTATTACCGTTCCTCGGACAGCGGATATTCCTTTGCAGACCTGTATCATGAGTTTGATTCCCTGAGTAAGATAGATATAAATAATATTTACGCTTACATATTAAATAACAGAGTGACGAAGGACAAAGAAAAGCTGCTGAATAAGTACAGAAACCGGATTGCCGATTTTTTCAGGAAGAACGGCACTACGGAGGATGAAATAAAAGGAATTCAGGAGATCATCGATTCCTACGTAAATATGATGCGTGAATCGGGAAATACGGACATCAGCTCAGATTATATCCTTGATAATGTACATGAGGGGTATGTGCAGGATGAAAACAATACGGAGCAATGGAATCCTGCAGACAGGATGACCAGTTATGATACTTTGATGAAGGATTATGTCCGGGACAGGGAGAGCTTTGAGGCTGCTTTGATTGATGTGGCCTATTATGAATATATTATTGAAGTGTTTGAAGGGACGGAACAGACAGGAACCGGAGTGGCTGTAAATATTGAGGAGGAAACCGGGATAGCGGCGGAAACGGAGGAAGGAGAGGAAGAAGAGGAAGAAGAGAAAGAAGAGAAAGAAGGCCGGCCGGCTGAAAATACGGAAGCCGCGGAGGATAATCCGGAGGAGGCCGAAGAAGAAAATGCGGAGGCCGAAAATCTCCCCACAGTAAGCAAGGTAAGCGAAAAAGAGGCTCTTGAGCAGATGGATTCGAGAATGACTTCACTCATTGAGGGACTGGATGAATTATATAAGAAATTGTCTGTGACCAACAGTGAGTATAATGAATATGCAGGAGCCGCCAATATCAGCGTGATGACCAATGTAGTAATCGAACAGCAGTATAAGCTGATGCTTTACGCAGCTTTGCTCATTGTTATTTTTGCATGTGTTATGAGCGTACTGGTTATGGTGGTGGGCCGTTTGTTGGATATCTTTGAATATTATATATACAGAGACAATAAATATGAGCTTCCCAACAGGGAGGGATGCGACCATTATATGGCATCCTTCAGAAAGCTTCTGCCGGATTCTTTCAGCTGTATCACCTTTAAGCTTTCCGATATTCAGCAGAAAAATAATAAATTCGGCAGAGACAAAACAGATGAGATGATCAGGGATTTTGCCAATATACTCAAACAGACTTTTGGAGCAAATGATGACTGTTTCCTTGCGGTTAACGGAATCGGGCAGTTTGTAGTTTTTGCAAAGGAGACTTCTGAAGAGCAGGCCGAAGCCTATGCAGGAGTTATCAGGAATGCGGTCATGGATTATAACAGGGATGAAGAATGTAAAATAGAGTTTGAATACGGGATAGCAGAAACAAAGAAAACCGGAATTTACCGTATTAAAGTATTGCTTATGAATTCACTTTATCATATAAAGCCTGCAGAAATGACGGAGTAGAGGAAGGGAGCCGGATATGAAAGGAATCGGAAAAGTTATGATATCGGCTGTCTATCTTATATTAATGACATTGCTGTACTGCTCATTCACCTTTGAAGATGTAGGTGTTATGGTCGGCGGGTATCATATTCTTTACTTTTATATTCTGGGAATCGGGATTGTTCTGCTGGCCTGTATCTCCTTTCTTATAAAACCGAATATCGGCAATGGAATACTGGCATTAAAATATTCCGGTATCTTATCTGTTCTTTATTTTGTGAGCATCTTTTTCTCTTTGATTGTCTGGCTGCTGGATATGTCGGAACCCGCAGTCATAGTCAGAGGCGTGTTTGTGGCGGTTTACCAGATAATTGCCGTTTTGACAGCCGCTGCAACCCTCTATCTTTTTGGGGAAAAGGGAGTTTTTATGGATTTGGCCGCCATGTCCCTGACCTATGCCATAGCGGCTGTCAGGGCTGTCCTGCAGGGAGGAATAGGGGAATTTGTTGAGGAATTTATCAGGCTGATGGCTACCTTTTCTCTGGAAACGGGCCCTTTGATGACAATAATGGAAAATGTATCGCTCCAGTTTTCGCTGGCCACCTATATTGTGTATTTCGTGGTTTCGGCAAAAGGGAATAAAAAGAAGCATATAGGGGCCATTCTGCTGGCGCTGGTGTTCTCTGTCATAAGCATTAAGAGAATTGTACTCTTGTCGGCAGGCATAGCCTGTGTCTTGGGATGGCTTCTGCGGTGTCTTCCCAGGGAGGCCGGTAAAAAAGCCACTTTGTTTTTGTGCGGGCTATGCGGTATTGGGGCATATGTATATGTTTGGCTGATAGGCAACGGTTTGTTTAACTGGCTGACGGATATGGGAATCAATACCATGGCGAGAGTCTATATGTATGAGGATATGCGGCAGTATTATGAGCTAAACATAACATATATAGGCAGAGGACTTGGTTTTGTCACTAAAATGATTCAGATGGGAGATATAACGACGCGTGTGGGGGTATCTGATATACATAATGATTTTCTCCGGCAGTATATTGAACAGGGATTTGCAGGGTTTATGATATGGGCCTTCGGTTTGTTTTTTATCCGGGTGGGTTATTTTATGAAGAGAAATATCGACCATGGGATCATTGTATTCGCCATTATTTTTAACAGCTATATTACCTATCTGACAGATAATACCTATGTCCTTTTTTTCCCGAACATTACGGTCGCGCTTGCTGTTATGGCATATGAATTTGATAAACAGGCTGAAAAGGAGCGTGCTAAATTATGCAGACAATAAAGAGGCGTATTGGTATTTTTATGCATCAGTTTGACGGCGGGGGCGCGGAACGGATGACGGTGATCCTTGCGAACGCGCTGTATGAAGCCGGGCATGAGGTAACCTTTATTGTCCGGAGCGGCAAAGGGGAAAGCCGGTATCTTCTGAGAACGGAGATACCGGTTATTGATATGGACATTGCGGAGCGTTCAAAGCTTGAGAAAAATATAAGAAATATCCGCAGTCTGGCCGGAGTTTTGAAAGGACAGGAATACGACGTACTGTTCTGCGTTACTGCGGAGATGAGCCAGGTCGCTGCCATAGCCGCCTTTTTATGCCGCAAACGGATTCCCCTGGTGGAGGTACTGCACAATACACTGTCAATGGAAACGCATAGTTTTCAGAAAATCCGGGAAAAAGCCATTCCGCTGCTGGACAGGCAGTTCGATCGCGTGATTGCTGTCTCACAGGGAGTTCGTGAGGACTATCTGCGGGTAAGCAATGCCTCCGGCCAAAAGGTGGTTACGGTCTGCAATCCGGTCATTTATCCGCAGATTTATCAGATGGCACGGGAGGATACCGGACATCCCTGGCTGGTGAAGGAAAGAAAATGGCATACGCTTGTGCTCTCAGGGCGTCTGAGCTATCAAAAAAACCACATGTTTATGTTAAGGGTTCTGAGCCGGCTTTGCAGGGATGAGGATTACCGGCTTATTCTTCTGGGAATCGGGGAGCTGGAAGAGGAGCTGAAGAAAGCGTGCGCCGGGCTTGGAATCAGAGATTCCGTGGATTTTTACGGCTATACTAAAAATCCCTATAGTTTTTATGCGGATGCGGATGCGGTAGTGCTCTGTTCCCGATATGAGGGGCTTCCTACCGTGCTGATCGAGGCATTGGCCTGTGGGGCGCGTATCGTCAGTGTGGACTGCCGCTCCGGTCCTGATGAAATCCTTGCCCACGGGAAATATGGAACACTGGTGGAGCCGGGAAAGGAAGAGCTGTTTGCGCAGGCGGTGAGGGAGTCTTTGAGGGAAAAGCCTGACAAGGATGCCCTGCGCAGAAGGGCGCAGGACTTTTCCCTGGAAAGGTCGGCGGATGGTTATCTGAGAATAGTGGAAGAACTGGTGAACGGAGAGAAAATATGAAGAGGCGGAAAAACAAGGCAGCCGCTGCAACAGGGCTGACGGCAGTGATACTGGTGATAATTCTTTTATTTTTCGCAGTTTATTATTATAACAGGGCGCTGTCAGTAAGGGAGGAGGGGCGTGATTTATTATATCAGCTCAGAGAGGGAACCGTATTTCGTTGGTCGGAAGAAGGAATCACGGAATATAAAGAGGAGGGCTGGTCAACATACGTTATCATATGCAGGGATCAGATGGAGCCGTTAAAAAAGATGAGCATCCATTTCACCTGTGAGGAAGAGCATCTGATTATGAGCTGCAAAGAAGACGGAAGCTTTCAGTCCATGTGGAGGCTGGGGAGCGGTAAACATACGATAACAGTGCCCGAAAACGCATATGCCTTATATATTGCCGTACAGAATGACGATATATCCGGCCTGAAGCTGAAAAACACTTGGAAAATGGAGGCGGAGAGTACATATAAAGGAAAGTACTTATCCGTATTGGGGGACAGCATCAGTTCTTACGAAGGATATATTCCCCAGGGCTTTTATCCGGAATACAGGGCCGGTAGCGGTATGGAGGTAAGTTCGATGTGGTGGTACCAGACGGCTTTGAAGCTGGGGATGAATATCTGCCGGATTAACGGCTGCAGCGGCTCGGGAGTGCTTCCGGCGGGTGACGGTACCGGAGGAAATGAAGAAAGATGTGTCAGTCTGCACACGCCTGAGCATACGCCTGATTTAATTCTGGTACTGCTGGGGGCAAATGATTTATTCAGGGGGTGTTCTCAGGAAGAGTTCAGAGCGGAATATCGGGAAATGCTTGAGAGGATGCAGACGCGGTACCCGGATGCGGAAATTGTGCTGTGCAGCTATTTCCGTCCGTCCAAAGCATCTTTTGAGGTGGACGAGGCCAATGAGCTTATAAAGAGTATAGGCGAAGAATGCGGACTGAGAGTGGTGGAACTGAAAAAAAGCGGCATTGAAGAACGGGATCCCAGAGAAGTCTATTACGATTACGATCCGGAGATAGGAACAGGGATGCATCCGAATACGGAGGGACAATTGCTCCTGAGTAATTATGTATGTCAGGAACTGACAGAAAGGAGATAAGATTGGATAACCCATTTTTTAGTATTATTATTCCTGTTTATAAAACGGAGAAATATCTGCGGGAATGTCTGGACAGCATTTTAAGACAGACCTGCGGGGAATTTGAGGCGATAGTTGTGGATGATGGGTCTCCTGACGGATGCCCCGAAATCTGTGACAGCTATGCCGCGCAGGACAGCCGCATTACCGTGATTCATAAAGAGAATGAAGGGGTGGTCAAAGCGCGCAATACGGCCCTGGGATTGGTAAAGGGAAAGTATCTTGTTTTTGTGGACAGCGATGACTGGGTTGACAGAGATATGCTGGAAGTATACAGGGATTTGATTGAGGATAATCAGGCGGACATGGTGATTTCCGGAAATAATTATCTGGAATTTGAGGATAAGACGATTCTTCAGGGATATCCGGTCCATTCCGGGAGATACAGCAAAGACTCATTGAAAACACTGCAGGATAATATGCTGTATTCCGGTACCTTTTATGAGTATTATCTGAATCCGGCTTTTTGGGGAAAGGCATATAAAAAGGAGCTGATAGTCACCAATATGCTTTCCGTAGATCCCGGGATCAGCGTAGGGGAAGATCTGTGCTGTGTTTATGCCTGTCTGCTGAATGCGGAAAACGTTGTGGTATGTGAGAATAAAGGTATGTACCATTACCGGAATATACAGGGAACCGGCAGCAAGGCATACAGGGGAGGCTTCTATGAAAATGCGGTCAGTCTGTTTTCCTGTATGGATAGACTGGTAAGAGAGAAAAAGGGAGAAGGGGCAATACCGGCACTTGATTACAACAAGCTTTATGCGGCCTATATGGGGGCGGCATATTATCTGAGTCCCGGAAACGGCCTGAGCTGCAGGGAAAGGAACAGAGAGATACGCAAGCTGCTGGAGTATGACGGCTTCCGCACCGCATTGAACAGAACGGAAGTGAATACGGGAATTACCTTTATAAGAAAAAAAATACTTACGGCCATGCGGGAAGAAAATCTTTTCCTGCTGTATCTGTATATCTATCTGGAAAAAATTTTGGTTAAGGCAGGGGTGTACATGCCTGCAAACGGGGTAACAGTATGAGGACCAAAAGTTCGTTAATCAATATGGCCGTAAATGTGTTCGGGCAGTTCTTTAACCTGATACTGGCCTTCGCAGGCCGCTCCATGCTGGTCAGATATCTTTCCGTGGATTACCTGGGAGTGAACGGGCTTCTGTCTAATATTTTCAATGTACTGTCCGTAACCGAACTGGGAATAGGCACCGCCATGCTGTATGGCATGTATAAACCGGTTGCGGATCAGGATGAGCAGAAGATAACCCGGCTGCTGAATATGTACAGGAGGCTGTACCGCCTGGTTGCGGCGGGGGTAGCCGCGGCAGGAATTGTTTTGCTCCCCTTTCTTGGTTATTTTATAAAGGGCGGTACGCAGATTGCGCATATCAGGCTTTACTATGTGCTGTATTTGCTTCAGACCGTTTCTTCCTATCTGCTGACCTACCGTGCATCGATTATTTTTGCGCATCAGAAGCAGTATATAAGTAATTTTGTTACCTATATTTTTACCGTAGTCAGATATCTCCTTCAGATCATTCTTCTTGCGGCAACAAAAAACTACAGCCTTTATCTGCTTGTCCAGATTATATGCAACGTTTTATCCAATTGGGTAATCGCGCGTCAGGCAGGGAAAATGTATCCGTATATTGATAAGGATAAACACAGTCTTCCCACAAAAGAGGAAAAAAGGAAGCTGTATAAAAATATCGGAGCCATGTCCATGCATAAAATAGGAGCTGTTTGTGTGTATAATACGGACAGCCTGCTTATGTCGGCATTTGTGGGACTCAGGAGCGTGGGAATTTATTCAAATTACAGGCTGATTCTTTCCAGCGTTTCCCTCTTTTTCCAGCAGATATTCGCTTCATTTACAGCGAGTGTGGGGAATCTGGGAGCCAGTGAAAAGAGCGGGAAGATATATGAGGTCTACCGGATCTTATATATGGCCTCCTTCCTCTGCTATGGTTACGGCGTTGCAATGATGGCATTATTATTCAGGCCGTTTATTACGCTGACCTTTGGAAAGGAATATGTGTTTGGCCCCTTTGTCGTCTGCCTTATTTTGATGGATTTCTATTTTGGCGGGATGCGGCAGGTCATCATGTGCTTCAGGGATACGATGGGCGTCTTCTGGTATGATCGGTATAAGCCGGTGCTGGAGGCTGCCATAAATCTGGTTTTATCCATAATACTTGTACAGAAATATGAAATTGCAGGTATCCTTATGGGGACTGTTTTAAGCTTCCTGTTCACTTCGTTTTGGGTGGAGCCCTATGTATTTTTTAAATATGCGGTGAAAGAGGGATACCGTAAAAAGCTGAAGAGGTTCTTTGGACAGTATTTTCTGAACTTTGTGATTATCGCTGCCGTAACGGCGGCTGTCCTGCTGATTTGCAGCCCTGTACCGGAAACAAATTTTTTCTGGTTCATCATAAAAGGAATTGCGGGAACAATCTGTTATTTCCTTTTGATGACAGCGGCTTCGTGGAAGAGGGAGGATGCACGGAAGCTGATGTCAGCGGTCTGCGGACGCCTTTCTGATTTGTTTAAGCTGAATTATGGAAAAGCCTTCGGGTATAAATTACTGGGGCTGCGGTTCCTGTGCAGACTGTTCCCTTCCAAGTCCTCTGTGCGTTATTCCATGGAAATGAAACGAAGAAAAGCGGTTAAGGAATGGATTTCTGCATTCTGCGGCAGTATGGAATACGGCAGAGAAAGCATTAAGGACGAAAAGGGAAAAGGCGGTCAGAGGCCGGAGGAAAAAAGAGTCTGGTGTTTTTGGTGGCAGAAACCGGAACATGCGCCGGAGTTGGTAAAAATATGCTTCCGGAGTCTGAAAGAACAGTTCCCGGAAAGAGAAGCAGTAATTATTACAGAGGAAAATATAAGGAATTACATAAAACTGCCGGATTTTGTGTATCAAAAGCTGGGGGAAGGGAAAATAAGCTTTGCCTTTTTCTCGGATATTCTCCGCATGTCTCTGCTGGCTGAATACGGAGGCATCTGGTGCGATGCCACAATATATCTTATGGACAGCCCGGAGGAAGAAATGAGAAATTATGAGTTTTATACGGTGAAGGGCAGGAGGGATAAGACTTATGTTTCTGAAAACCGGTGGAGCGGGTTCTTTATAAAAGCGCCGAAAGGCTGTCCGCTTTGCGCAGCATGCAGGGATCTTTTGTATGCTTACTGCAGGAGTCAGGAGGAGCTGATCGATTATTTCCTGATCGATTATCTCATTGACTTCCTTTATGAAAATGACGAAGCGATCCGGAGCCTGATTGATAGTGTCCCGGTAAACAATCCCGGCTGTCATGAGCTGCAGGGCCTGCTGAATATGCCCTTTTCGGAAAGCGCCGTCAGGCAGACAGCGGAAGAAAGCTGTATATTCAAATTGAATTACAGAGGGGAATTTCAAAAAGAAACAGTCCATCATGAGAACACCGTATACGGATGGCTGGCTGAAAGGACGGCAGATAAATGAAAATAGTGGATAAATCCCTGACGGATTCAGCAATGCTGCTCAAAAAGAATTACAATGCCGTGGATCTGGCGAAATTTTTAATGTGCTTGTGTGTTGCATACGCGCATATTGCATTTTTTCAGGATATAGCCCCGTTTTGGAATGATTTTGCCACTAAGTATGTTATGCGTCTGACGGTACCCTTCTTCTTTATGACCACAAGCTTTTTCCTTTTTCGCAGGGTTGAGGAGGATAAGGACGGATACCGGCAGATAAAAAAATATATCATGAAATTTCTGCGGCTGTATATTGTCTGGACACTTCTCTATATGCCGGCTGTCATCGTGGATAAGGTGATTAAATATCCGTATGGAGGAATAAAGGAAGGGATCCTTTATGCAGTAACGGATATTTTCCGAGGGGCGTCATATACACAGCTGTGGTTTCTGGCGGCCCTGTGTGTCGGGACTGCTGTGACCGGACTGTGTCTGTATATCCATGCAAAGCCCTCTGTGATTGTTTGTTTTGCCTTCGCAGTCTACGCCCTCGGTATCTGGCTTCAATCCTACTATGGCCTGTTTTTTGGCTTTCTGTTCATCGCATTAGGGCTGTTTTTTGCAAGAAAAAGCGTGAAATTAAAAGGGATAACCGTAGCTGCAGGCTTTTTCCTTTCCATGGTGATGGGATATATGGAAGTTTTTGTTTTCCCGGTTAATGCGATAACGGCAAATGGAGAAATGTGGTTCTTTCTGATTCCTGCGTCGTTCTTTTTGTTTTATTTTATAACGCATATGGAACTGAAGGACAGAAAAATATATGGAAAGCTCAGAGAATTGAGTATGATGTTTTACTACCTTCATATGCTGGTGAATTTTGGCTACCGGTGTATGATTAAGGCCCTTGAGCTGTTATGGAAGAAAGATTTGGTTAATATGTTTGTGCAGTATTTAGTGGTGGTTGCGGTTTCCCTGCTTTTATCGGAAGCTGTGCTCAGACTGAGCCGTACACAGAAATTTTCGTGGCTTAAAATTTTATATTAGAGGAGGAGAACAAATGATTGAATCAAAGGCGGATTTAAAAGAATATCTGCGCAGAGACTATCTCGCATCTTATCTGGATCATGAACGTCCCCATATATTCGGAGATGAGGTAATGAAGTATCTTATTGTACTGCGTAAGCTGGAATATTGGACGAACTGCGGGAAAGGAATCATTGGAAAAATATTCCGCTTATATTATACCTATCGGCATAAGCATCAGAATCTCCGCCTTCACTTCGCCGTATATCCCAATTCCTGCGGAAAGGGACTGTCCCTTGCACATTACGGCAATATACTGATTCATGAAGATACCAAAATCGGGGAAAACTGCCGGCTGTGCCAGGAGGTTACGGTAGGCGGAAACAAAGGAAGCAGAGCGGTGGCCACAATAGGGAATAACTGCTTTATCGGTGCCGGTGCCAAAATTCTGGGCGGCATTACCATTGCGGATGATGTGGTTATCGGGGCGAATGCCGTTGTAGTGGAAGATATTACGGAACCGGGAACGACCTGGGGAGGGATCCCGGCACGAAAAATCAGCAATAAAGGGTCAAGAATATATCTATGTCCCAAATTATTTGATGAGCAGGATTAATATTATGAATAAGACGGGAGCGTTGGGATGTCTTTGCGTATTGGTACTTTTTATGTCTGCATGTGCCGGTTTGAAAGGAGAAAATACGGCGGATAAGCCTCTGGCGGGTGAAGAGACGGCACATGAGGAGCGATATGAAGCAGAGGATGCCCAAATCCGGGGGAAGATAATAAGGCAGACGGATAAAGAAGGTTTTTCCGGAAAATCCTATGTGAGCGGATTTACAGAGGATGGGGATAAAATCATATTCACCATAAAGAATGAAAAGGATGGTTTTTATGATCTGGTATTCCGCGCTTCCGGCATAGGAGGAAAAAAAGAAAATACAATTTATGTGGACGGAAGGTGTGAAGGAATTCTCCTGACAGAGGAATCCGATGTTTTTCTGGATTCTGTATTAAAGAGGGTGTACCTTACCCGGGGCGAACATAGGATTACCCTGGAAAAGGATTGGGGATGGCTGGATCTGGACTGTCTGTATCTGAAAGAATCGGCTCCGATGGATGATGAAGTTTATCAGGCGTCAGGAGCACTCGCCGATAAAGAGGCAGATGCCTGTGCAGAGGAGCTGATGAAATACCTGTGCGGCATTTATGGAGAGAAAATACTGTCCGGACAGTATAGCTTATATGGGCCGGACGGCAAAGAAATTCAGCTGATAAACAGACTGACCGGGGAGTACCCGGCCATTCTCGGTATGGATATGAAGGACTATTCCCTGACTGCGGCGGAACGCGGCGCGCAGCCGCAGGTAACTGAGTGGGCGGAGGAATACTGGGAAAAAGGGGGAATTATCGCTCTTTCCTGGCATTGGCTGCTGCCGGACAGATATGTGCGGGGGGAATGGTGGCAGGCATTATATGCAGATGAAACCACCATTGACCTGGACGCTGTGCTCAATGGCAGGGATAAAGAAGGCTGCGAACTGCTGATGAAGGATTTGGACAGGATGGCCATGGAACTGCAGAAGCTTCAGAAGCAGGATATCCCTGTGCTGTGGCGGCCTTTTCATGAAGCGGACGGCGGATGGTTCTGGTGGAGCCGGGGAGGGCCGGACTGCTATAAAAAGCTCTGGAGGCTGATGTTTGATAAATTTACCCGGGAATATGACCTGCATAACCTGATATGGGTATACAGCGGAATGGGAGAGGAATGGTATCCGGGAGATGCTTATGTGGATATTATCGGTGAGGATATTTATCCTGCAAAAAGCTGTATCAGCGCCCAGGGTGATAAGTTTTTGAATGCTCTGGACTATACAGATACAGTGAAACCGGTTATGCTCTCGGAAAGCGGTTTTCTGCCGGAACCCGAAAATGCGGCCAGAGACGGGATATACTGGCTTGGCTGTGTTCTCTGGGGGGAGGATTATCTGATAAGGGAGCCGGGCTGCGGCGGGCATTCCGATCATCTCTTACCAGGCAGTGTCATTAAAAATTTTTATAACAATGATAAGGTAATTACTCGGAAGGAACTTCCTGATTTCAAAGAAATAATTGCTTTAAGCGAATCATAGCATGATGAATCATAAGAAATACTTATTGATTTATAAAAATATATAAATGTACATTATCATTTGTTAATAGTATAATCTGGGAGAAAAAAACAAATGAGGTGGATCATGGAATTTTTAAAGAAAAATGGAAAAGGTATTTTATTATGTTTTCTGATTGCATTGGCGTGCCGTCTGCTGGTCGGAGCAGTCGGTGCATTGGAAGTGATAGGGGCACCGGTCATCGCGATCATCGTGGGAATGGTGCTCGCTATATGGATGAAGGATAAAAAAGGCTGCGGTGAGGGGATTGCATTTACCTCGAAAAAGGTTCTGCAGTATGCGGTAATCCTTCTTGGATTTGGCCTGAATCTGGCTACTATCGGTAAAGTCGGGATGACTTCTCTTCCCATCATTGTTTCTTCTATCAGCACGTCTCTTATAGCAGCATTTATTATGTATAAGCTCCTCAGGATTCCCGGAAAGACAGCGGCATTGATTGGCATAGGATCCAGCATCTGCGGCGGTTCGGCAATTGCTGCAGCAGCCCCGGTAATGGAAGCGGATGATGAAGAAATCGCACAGGCGATATCCGTTATCTTCCTGTTTAACGTGATTGCCGCGCTGCTGTTTCCTGCCCTCGGAGGCTGTCTTGGGTTGACTGATACGGGCTTCGGGCTTTTTGCAGGGACGGCGGTAAATGATACCTCATCGGTCACGGCGACGGCATCCACATGGGATACCCTGCATGGAACGAACGGAGCGGTGCTTGAATATGCAACCATAGTAAAGCTGACAAGAACCCTTGCGATTATACCGATAACCCTTGCCCTTGCATTTGTGAGAATGCGCAGAGAGGAGAAGGAGAACCGGGGGGAAGGGAAGGCTGTCAGCTTGAAATCCGTATTTCCCATGTTTATTCTCTATTTTGTCGCCGCATCCGTCATTACAACAGTTATTACCTCGTTCTGTTCAGGAACGGCCCTGGCGGCAGCCAATGAGGTCTTTGGCCTGCTGAAGCAGCTGAGTAAATTCTTTATTGTTATGGCTATGGCGGCAATAGGAATGAATACGGATGTGGTAAAGCTGGTAAAGACAGGCGCTAAGCCGATTACGCTGGGATTTGTCTGCTGGATTGCCATTACAATAGTCAGCCTTACGCTGCAGCGGGTGCTGGGTTTATGGTGATGGATTTGAAAAACTATTAATAAAACGCAATGGTAATCTCACATTATAGGTGCAGATAAAAGTGATTTTCACTTTTATTCTGTACCTATATTTTTTTAGGATGGAAAAGACCTTGAAGCAAGCAGAATAAATTCAGGCAATGTTGTTTCTTTAATTCGTACTTACGTTAAAAAACGATATTATTGAAAAAAAATACGACAGATAAAAAGAAGAATTAGTAGTAATGTTTAGATTGTATTAACGAAGCGAAGCATAAAAGAAACAGTTGCTGTAGTCCCGTAAGGGGATGGGGCTTCACGGCTGAATATAAAAAAGGAGAGGTTATCATGAAAAGGAAAACAGTAGCAATTGTGTTGAGCGCGATGATGGCAATCGCAGCGCTTGGAGGCTGCGGCAGTACCACAGCAAATGTGGAATCAGAAAAGCTGGAAGAAAGTCAGAAAGCGGGTGAGGACGGGACTGCACAGAGTGAAGGTCTTGCTCCGCTTACCTTTGTCCGGGCACAGGATTCCACAGTGGAATCCAGCGTCTTTGCTAAAATGGAAGGCAGTACATATGAGGATAATATCTGGACGGATTTAATCGCAGAAAAATTAGGGTATGATGTTACGTATCTTTGGATCGCATCAGATGGAGATCTCTATAAACAAAAATTCAATGCCGCGATTTCAAGCGGCGAAATTCCCGACATAGCAAGTGTGGGAAAAGAAGATTTGAAAAGATTAGTGGATGCGGATCTGATTGTGGATTTAAAACCCTATATTGATGAATATGCGAGTGATTATGTGAAACAACTGTATGATACGGTTGGAGACAGTGCTTTTGATGCAGTTACCTATAATGGTTCGGTTTATGGTCTGCCGATTTCCGACTGTGATATTGAGAGGGCACAGATCCTGTGGCTGCGTCAGGACTGGCTGGATGCATTGAACTTAAGCGCACCTGCAAGTATCGATGAGTTAAAAGAAGTATTGCGTGCATTTAAGGACTATGCGGGAGAAGGCGGCATAGGGCTTGAAATGGGGAACGATTTATATGGGAATCAGTTTGATATAAAGGGAATTTGCAACGCATACCATGCATACCCGACCTATTGGGTGGAGGATAAGGAGGGCAGCCTGGTTTACGGCAGTACGACACCGGAGATGAAGCAGGCATTGAGTACCCTGGCAGAGCTGTATGCGGAAGGACTGATCGATCAGGAGTTTTACGTAAATGATAACCAGAAGGCAGCGGAAGCGCTTGTCAACGGGAAATGCGGGGCTATGTACGGATTTCATGCAACGCCTCTGGATTTTCTGCAAACAGTCAAGAATGCCATTCCGGAAGCAGACTGGAAACCGTTCATGATACCCATGGAAGAGGCCGGTGAAAAAGCGGCTCCGGGAATTGAAATGGCAACTACAAGCTGGTATGTGGTCAGTAAGAACTGCGAACATCCGGAAGCTTTAATACAGTTAATGAATCTCTACTGCGAAAAAGTCCTGGATCCGGAAAAGAACGAATATACGGTATATGCAAATCCCGGAAACGGAGTGGAAGGGGTATGGAAACTGGCACCGGTTAGTATTACAAGTACACCGGATAAAAACCAGGCTACAACAAAAGCGATTGCAGAACCGTTAAAAACAGGAGAACCCGGGGACTTGACAGGGGAACAGTATTCCATGTGGGAGTACTGCTATAAGGCCCTGCAGGGCGATGACTCCATGTGGGGATGGCTTGGCGTATTCGGTGAAGAGGGCGGCCAGAGTATCCTGTTAAAATATCAGGATCCTGAAAATGCGGTGCCTGTATATAATAAATTCGTTTCAGCACCCGGCGAAGTCATGACTGCCAAAAAGTCAACCTTGGACGATATGCTGGATCAGACCTTCCTTAAGATTATTTCAGGCCAGGAAAAGATAGATGCGTTTGACAAGGTTGTTGAGGAATGGAAAAATGCCGGCGGCAATGACATGACCGCAGAGGTTAACGAATGGTATTCCTCCAATAAATAAAAACTTTAGTGAAATATATCAGGTTACGCTGCGGCGAAGAGCTGTACATCCTTAGCTCTTTGCCGGCAGCTAATCGTTGAAAAGCTATGAGAGGTGAAAAAGTGAACCGTAAAAGCAGCAAATACTCCTTAGCCAAATTCAGAAAAGAATTTCCTCTTCACTTGATGCTTTTTCCCGGGATAATATTGATTATAATTTTTAATTATGTGCCAATGGCGGGACTTGTCATTGCCTTTCAAAAATTTATCCCGAGTAAAGGTATGTTCGGAAATCAGGAATGGATTGGGTTAGATAACTTTACCTATGTATTTTCCCTGCCGGGGTTTAAACAGGCAATGGTTAATACTGTTATTATTGCCGCATGGAAAATTGTGCTCGGCCTTTTAGTCCCGGTTGTTTTTGCATTATTACTGAATGAAGTTCGTCATATTAAATTTAAAAAGACGATCCAGACGGTGGTATATCTCCCATATTTTTTATCATGGGTGGTTTTGGGCGGAATATTCATAGATTTGTTATCTCCGGGCTCCGGAATCGTTAATGGGATTATAAATTCCCTGGGTGGGGAAAGCATCTTCTTTTTAGGAGATAACAGGTATTTCAAAGGAACCTTAATTGTAACAGATATCTGGAAAACCTTCGGATATAATGCAATTGTATATCTGGCGGCCATAGTGGGAGTGGATACCAGCTTATATGAGGCTGCAGAAACAGACGGTGCCAACCGCCTGCAGCAGATATGGCATATTACACTTCCCGGAATCAGGGGGATCGTCGTACTTATGATGGTATTAAGCCTTGGCAATATTTTGAATGCAGGCTTTGATCAGGTATTTAATTTGTATACAAAAGCAGTCTATGAGAGCGGAGATATTCTGGATACTTTTATTTACAGGCTGGGTCTTATTGATGCGCAGTATGGAGCCGCTACAGCGGTGGGATTATTCAAATCGATTATTTCAACCATCTTTATTTCCACATCATATTATCTGGCGTATAAGTTTTCTAATTACCGTATTTTTTAATGTAATAAACTCGAACTTCGCCCATACCCCTATCCCCTCCGGCCCTTGTTTTCGGGGCTGACAGCCGGCTTGGATTTTCTTCCCCCTGCGTCAGCCGTGCAGGAATCCTTACAGGGGATACTTTCGCTCGGATAAACACGCAGCGGTACTAAGGCCGCAAAATACGCGGCCTAAGGACCGGC
>OLQH01000122.1_pt1 | contig 93090 bp, 75 predicted proteins | sample 1672671 | NCBI WGS metagenome assembly OLQH01 (sample SAMEA3136712, study PRJEB25190) | human gut metagenome | reverse complement strand
CATTTATGGGAAGACCTGAATTAATATTTGAATAATAGGCCTCCTAAACAGTTACGATTTTTTTAATAAATAGTATATATCTTGTTCGCTTTTTCTTCCAACGAATGATAATCTAGACATCATCACTACACTAAAAGAAGATATTAGCGATAATAAAATAACTTTTATTTTTACCGCCACCGAATAAATTCCTGTGGCATAATCCCCATGAAACAGTCCTAACATTACTGTATCAAGCTGTGAATAGACATTCACTGCCAACGTAGTGGCAAATAGAATAAAAATAGGTTTTAAATGGCGTTTTATCTCGTAATTGGAGTATCTTGTATAATTAATATAATTATGAGAATACGTTGCGTTTAATACATTTCCTGCTCCTGTGGCAAATACAGAAATAGCGGCATAAATCATACCATCTTCCGCGTTTTTCACAAACACAAACATCATAAAAATCGATACGATTTTGAAAAAACAATATATGCTTTCCTACGCCAATAATGTTGGAAATGTATGTTTAAAACTGACCAGAAATAAATTATTTTCCTGAAAATGATTTTCTGGAAAAAAGTATTATAAGATTCGTGTCTGCTGCTTGAGCCACAAATATGAATGCTCAATTAGCAGACACGAATGAAACATCAGTGCAAAAGGGAAACCTTGCAGCAAAAGTACAGCGCCTGCTGCCGGTTTACTCTCCTGTTACCCTCTCTTAATCTTCACCATCATAGCCTCATAAGGCCGAAGGCTTCCGTCAGGTTTGCTGTCCGGGTAATTGGAAATCAGCACTTCCCCGCCGTTCCATTCCTCAGGCAGAGTCCGAGTCTGCGGCGTATCGCCGAAATTGCAGTATACCAGCAGCTTTTCCAGCTCATTGGTCCTTGTATAGGCGAAAATATTTTCATCCTCTTCCATCAGCGGCTCATACCAGCCGTCAATCAGGACTGCCTCCTGTTTTCTCAAAGCGATCAGCTTCTGATAATAATGGAATATGGAATCCTGGTTTACCAGCGCCTCCTGTGCGTTGATTAATGTATAATTGGGATTGCATCTAATCCAGGGCGTTCCTTCGGTAAAGCCTGCATTTGCGCTCTCATCCCACTGCATGGGAGTCCTGGCGTTGTCCCTTCCCTTGGCATAAATGGAACGCATAATCTCTTGTTCCTCATACCCTTTTTCCATACGTTCTTTATACATATTCAGCAGTTCTATATCCCGGTATTCCTCAATGTCAAATCTGACATTTGTCATACCCAGCTCTTCGCCCTGATAAATGTAAGGGGTTCCCTGCATGCCGTGGATCATGGTTGCCAGCATTTTGGCGGATTCCACGCGATATTTTTCATCATTTCCGAAGTAGGATACCGCGCGGGGAAGGTCGTGGTTATCCAGGAAAAGGCTGTTCCATCCCTTCTGATACAGCGCCTGCTGCCATTTGGTAAATACTTTTTTGAATTTCAAAAAGGGGAACGGCGCCAGATCCCATTTTTCCTTCCCGGGCTGCTGATCCAGGACCATGTGTTCAAACTGGAATACCATGGAGAGTTCTGAACCGTCCGGATTGCTGTACAGAAACGCTCTTTCCGGCGTAGCGGACCAGGCCTCTCCCACGGTCACCAAATCGGCCCGCTGGAAGGTATGGCTGCTCATTTCCCTGATAAACGGATGAAGCATGGGGCCTTCCGCCATGACACAGTTGTCCGTATCCTTGCCGATGAGATCGATAACGTCCAAGCGGAAGCCGCCTACGCCGCGGTCTATCCACCAGTTAATCATGTCATAAACTGCCTGACGCAGCTTCGGGTTTTCCCAGTTCAGGTCCGGCTGTTTTACGGAGAACTGGTGAAGATAATACTGGCCGCATTCCGGCACCCATTCCCAGGCAGGTCCGCAGAAGGCGGATTTCAAATCGTTGGGATATTCCCCCTCCACGCCGTCACGCCAGACATAAAAATCGTGATAAGGATTTTCCCTGCTTTTCTTTGCCTCCAGGAACCAGGGATGCTCGTCAGAGCTGTGGTTCAATACCAGATCCATGACGATGCGGATCCCTCTCTTTTTGCCCTCCGCAATCAGCTCGTCCATGTCAGCCAGGTTTCCGAAAATAGGATCAATATCCTGGTAATCGGAAATGTCATAGCCATTGTCGTCCTGAGGGGAGCGGAATACGGGAGACAGCCAGATAGCGTCAATGCCAAGCTCCTGCAGATAGGGAAGCTTCCGGATAATTCCCTGGAGATCGCCGATGCCGTCTGCGTTGCTGTCGTAAAAGCTTCTGGGATAAATCTGATAAATAACCGCCTTCTGCCACCACTTTGTCTGCTCTTTTTCCATAATTATTTCCATCCTTTCCGTCATGCTGCATAAGGCAGCATAAACAATCCATTTTGACTGATACTATACTCATCACGAAAGCTGTGTAAAAACAATATCCACGCCGCCGCATTTCTAAGAAAAGCTTAGTTGGTTTTGTCTGGTTATTCAATAAGTGTTGTGAAAAACCAATTTTATGCACAAAAAAATAGCCTGATATCGGGCAGGATGCACAACATCAGGTTATTTACTATAAATAATGATACCTGTGAGGGTATGAACAGGTACTCTTATGGCAAGGGCAGCGGCAAATCCGGAATCACAGCTCTTGTGCTTTCCCTCACAATCAGTTCCGTAGGGAGGGCGAGCGAACGCACAGGGGTTTCTTCCCCCCTGATCCGTTTCATGAGAAGGCTTACCGCCTGTCTGCCCTTCTCCTCCGGCAGCTGGCGTACTGTGGTGAGCGCCGACCGGGAAAGCCTGGCATAGATGTTGTCATCAAAGCCTGTTACGGAAATATCCTCCGGCACTCTCAGCCCCTTGGAATAAAATATGGTAATGGCTTCATTGGCATAATAATCGGAGACAAAAAAAGCGGCGCTGTAGCGTTTCCCGGATTTCCTCACGAACTGCCGCAGCACCTCGTGGCGCATTGTTTTGTTTTCAGGAAGATAATAAAAATCATCCCGGCAAAAAGACAGGCCAAAGCCCAACAGGGCGTCCTGAAAGCCGCGCAGACGTTCACCGTTGCTTGCCAAAGGCTGTTCCTGATCACAGAAAAAAGCAATGGAACGGTGCCCCAGGCGGAGCAGATAGGAGGTCAGTTCAAAGGCACCCTCGTAGTCCTGCAGTCCGATATTGTCATATTCTTCACTGTCCGCAAAGCAGGAATCAATAAAAACCATGGGTTTTCCGGTCTTTTTCGCAAGCCTTGCGCACTCCTCCGGCTTCCAGCCAAGAACTATCGCGCCATCGATATTCCAGGGGGCGCACAGGCGGAGCATGTCCTCTTCTGTTTCCGGTACGTCGTAAACGATATATCTTCCCTGTTCCTTTGCCGCTTTCTGGATGGCGCCCAGAAGCTCTCCGCAGAAAGGATCAGTAAGGACGTTGCAGTATCCTCCCATGCAAAAGCCCACTGCGATCATATTTTCCCCCGACGATGCGCCGCTGCTTTTTCCTGCTGTCTCATAATGGTTTTCCCAGAGCGCTTCTTCGATTTTCCGCCTGGTTTCCAGGGACATTTTCCCGGTGCGTCCGTTTATTACATTGGATACGGTGGTTGGGCTTACGCCGAGTTCTTCTGCAATCTGTTTAATGGTGGTCATAGCCGGCTCCTCTATTTCAACTTTCTCTCAATGTCTGAAAAGATTTTTATCAGGATAAGACTGTTCCGCAGCTTCCTGGCTACATCAGTATATTCTATTTTTCCACGAAAAACAATCCGTCCCTTTCAGAAGTATCCCGTGTATCTTTTCAGTCCCTTCGCAGTTATTTCAAATCATACGCCGCCTTAAGCCAGATGCCGCTTTCCCTGAATTCCTCCAATACCTGAAGCACTCTGCCGGCCCAGTCCCCTTTTTCCCATTTCCCGGGAGAGATTATCAGTTCATTGTCCACATACTCCAGAAAACAATCTCTGATCACAGCCGCATTTTTTCTTTCCTGGGAACTGCCTTTAAGCTTCTTGGGAAGCCAGTATAATCCGAGGGATTTCATATAATGGGCCTGGCTGTAAACATTCGGCCCAATAGCCATGTAATCCTCCTGGGATATGCGGAAAACCACCTGATCCAGGGAATAGCTTTGCCGGGAATTCCCTGACTCTTCTGCTAATTCGAACATGCGGGCAGCCAGAAGCTTTCCGAAGGACAGCTTTTCGTAACTGCCAGTTTCTTCACAGTTAGCTTTTTCATAGCTGTCAGCTGCCGTATAGCCGCTTTTTTTTTCATGGGTGTCCCCTTTTTCCAGGCGCTCCCTTCCTTTCGCATTCTCTTTTGCTTGCCCACTCTGTCCATCCGCTCTCATATGTGCCGCAGTCTGGCCGGCTGGTTCCGTTTGTTCCCGAAATACAATTTGACCCTGCTCATTCAGTCTCACTTCAGAGAGGGGATAAGCTTTTTCCCGGATTACCCGGATTCCCTTATCATCACACTTTTTTATGTAAATAAGGCTGTTTTTGCAGTCAATGCTTAAAAGCAGCGGCTGCTGTGTGCTGATCTGGTATTCCGCCGTTGTCAGCCGCTCCTGCCCGTCGGGGCGGCAGGGTGTGAACCATATAGGCAGGATTCCCATTTCCTTCATGCAGTCCATCTTGTTTTCCAGCTGCGTATGCTTCACAAAATCGGAAACATAATTCAGGGCAATTTTAATTTCCCGCTTAATTTCTTGTTTCTTATCCTGGGTATGCACCATGATCTGGCTGCGCAGGCTTCCACGGAGAGGCTCATATTGCAGGATTGTCGCATCGGGAAAGCTCAGGGAGGCGAAATAAAGCATGGCATCGCGCATACGGCGGTTCCGTTCTCCCTGCTCTTTGTTGGTCAGCACACATTCACTGCCGGTATAGTGGCTGAAATAGGGCTGTCTGATATTTCCGGCGTTCAATATCAGCGGCTCCCCGCACTCCGGGCAGATAAATTTGCGGTTTTGGCTTTCTGTTCTCATTTTCAGGCGCAGCCCCTGAATGTAGTTTCCGTTCCGATCCTTCAAAGAAGATGCTTTCCATAAGGCATCCTGATAAATGGCTTCTTCACACTCGTACATACTCGGCCTCTTTTCTCACGCTGTGGGAATTTGATTTATGGGATATTTAAGGAATATCATATCACATCTGCTCAGGGGTAGACAGTATTTACCGGAAAATACACTGTATAGCATTCCCTGCCGATATTTTTAATCGGAAGCAGGCGGAAATTCTCCTGCTGTCCCACCGTACGGAAGCCTTCCTTCCAGGTCTCCCATTCCCGCTCGTGATCCGGTGCAAGGAAGGATTCCGGCCGGTTCCGGTTTCCGTAAAGCATATGCGCATGCTCTGTCAGCCCGGCAAGCAGCACAGGCCCGTCAAGAAAGGCGACAGTGTCAGGTTCATCCGCCAGAGGCCAGCAGGTCAGCCCCTTAGGCAGTTCCAGGATGAGCTGCTGCGTACCGCTCCACAGCCGGGTTATCTGAAGGTATCCGTTTTCTCCCGGGGAAAATATCTTTTTGCCCTGAGAGGAATTTTCGTTCCGAGAGAAATTTTCTCCCTGAGAAGAATTCTCACCCTGATTCTCGCCCTGAAAGGAAACAACCGCCTTATCCTTTAACCACCAGGGAAGACGCAGTCGCAGGGTAAATGCCGTTGGCTCCGGCGCGGATACCGTAATCTGTATTCTCCGGAAAGCGGGCCGTATCATGATTTCTCCGGCAACATCATGATACCGCAGATAATTCCCTCCCAGATCGCAGTCCTCCATACGGAGGAAAAGCTTTTTCCCGTCGATTTCCGCCTCTGTTTCGGAAGGGATGAACTGTTCCGCCGAAATCACTGCCCCGGACTGGTACCAGATCCATTCCCGGTATCTGGCATTTGCCTGTACGGCCGTACAGTGGCAGCACCAGAAATCTTCCGTTTTTCTTCCCCATTTTTTGACGGAGCCGGGCGCCAGAGGCAGATAATAACAGACAATGCCGGAATCGGGAATATGGGGCTCCAGCGCGCCGTCCAGGGCCCTGGCCTCCCAAAAGCCCTGGGCAAGCAGGCCGTTGACGAGGTTGAGTTCTATGTAATCCTGGTATTTTTTCTCACCGGTCCAGCGGTACAGATAATCTGCGAGCCGTATCATATTGTAGACGACGCAGTGCTCCTGGTTCATATCAGAGAGCCTGGCGGCCTGTTTTCCCGGAGGGGCCCAGGTTTCCGCATCGGTCTGCCCTCCTGTGGCAAAGGGAGGCCGGTCGTCCACCGCCAGCCTACAGTAGCTTTCTACAATCCTTAAGTACCGTTCCTCTCCTGTCACCTCATAGGCTCTGGCGCATCCGTGGATTTCCGGTATGGTGGCGTTGGCGTGCATGTTGGTCAGAATATCCCTTCCTTCTAAGAGAGGGCCGGTAAGGCGGGGCCGTTCATATTTACGCATCAGCTCCAGGTGCTGTCCGCTGTGGGTAATGCCATAAAGATCCGCCCACAGCTCCATGAGCCCGCCCGTTTCCTCCATATCCATCATTTCGTCCATGGTTTCTCTGCTGATATCCGCGGCAAAACGGGAGAACCAGGCCGCGCAGCCCTCCAGAATCTGTAGCGCCTGCCGGTTATCCGCATACTGATACATATCCAGAAGCCCCATCATGACCTTATGGCATACGTACTGCGGCGCCCAGAAATGGCGTCCCTGCTTTAATCCCTGAAGATATTTTTCAGGTATCGGGAAGGCCCACTCGCCGCCGTTTGCTTCCTGGCAACGCCCGATTTCCGCCACGATATAATCCGCTTTGGCTTTCAGGCGGATATCGCCTGTCTCCTGGTAAAGTCTGGCGGCTGCGCTCAGCCAATGGCCGGTGAAGGTGCCTCTGATTTGGCTGAGAGGGCTGTCCCACCCTCCGTGCAGCCAGGGCTCCGGACGGTAGTTCAGCCTGCCGTTCAGCCCTGCTTCCGTATAATAGGGAAATAAAAGGTTTTCCTCCTTCAGTTCCATCAGATAAGCCAGATCCCGATCCCTTTTCAGGCGGTATTCAGAGGGCAGCAGCCTTGTCTGTCTGATAAGTGCATTCAGTTGCATAATAACTCCTTCCGCCGCACCTGGCCGCGGCTTCTGATTGGAATAAGGAAGGCCTGTGGCACTGGTGTAGCTTTTTTGTAGTTGTTGTTCCAATAGGATATAAAATTGCTGGAGCTTGCCAAAACGGTTCCTTAGCGCACCGGCATTTGCTAAAATAAGGACAGGCGGTGCTTTCCGCCTGACACACAGATATGTTTATGTCTGTATAAAAATAAGGGAGGTATTTCTTATGGCAATGGAACAGACGAATCACCCGGGCGGACCCGCTGCCCAGGCGTATCAAATGTTCGTGAATCCGGTCCTGGACGGCTGCGCGGATCCGGATGTAATTTTTTATGAGGGGAAGTATTACCTTTATGCTACCAATACGGATATGAAGGATGCTTCCGAAATGGGCTTCAAGGTTTACACCTCCGAGGATCTGGTTCACTGGACGGACGCCGGCATGGCGCTGAAGGCCTGCGATTCCTGGGGCGAAAAGCAGTTCTGGGCGCCGGACATTGTATATGTGGACGGAATCTTTTATCTGTCTTATTCTGTGGAGGAGCATCTTTGCATCGCCACCAGCCGCTCCCCTCTGGGGCCCTTCGTACAAGAGGTAAAAAAGCCGCTGCATGAAGATATTAAAGAAATCGACAGCCATTTTTTCCAGGACGGGGACGGCGCCTGGTATCTTTATTTTGTCCGCTTTTTTGACTCCAATCAAATCTGGGGCGCGCGTTTGGCCGATGATATGATGAGTATCCGGGAAGAGACCCTGACCTGTCTGCTGGTGCCCGACACGCCCTGGGAGTGCAAACAGTGGCCGGTAAATGAAGCGCCTTACATGATCAGGCATAAGGGCCTGTATTACCTGACCTATTCCGGCAGCCACTGCCTGTCCGATTATGGCTCCGGCTATGCGGTTTCCGATTCCCCCCTGGGCCATTATGAAAAATATGAAAAAAATCCCATACTTCGCTCCAACGACAAAGTACACGGCGTCGGCCATCACTGCATCACCTGGTCGCCGGACAATAAGGAAATGTTCATCGTTTACCATCAGCATTATGACCTGACCCGCATGAGCCCCCGCCGCCTCTGCGTGGACCGTATCCACTTTGAAGCGCAGGAAAACGGTCCTGATATCCTTGTGGCAGAAGGCCCTACCACGGAACCTCAGCCCTGTTTTTTTCAGCAGGAACAGTGAAGAAAAAAAGCAACCGTTGCCCGTACAGGGAAGGAACCCTTATATAAGAAAGGATGATCTAATCATGCCGGAAGAGAACAAACAGCAATCAAAGCGGCTGCGGGTGGCCGTTATCGGCGCGGGCGGCTGGGGCTATCAGCATGCCAGAGCCTTTTGGAGCAGAAAGGACACACAGCTGGCGGCCGTTGTGGGCCGCACAGCCCAAAGGACACAGGAAAGGGCCGATGCCTTTCAGGTCCCCTGGTATCTTGATATCAGGGAAATGCTGGAGAAGGAAAAGCCTGATTTCGTATCGGTATGCCTGCCTGCGCAGCATACCTTTGAAGCCACAATGACCGTAATTGAGGCCGGCATTCCGCTGATGTCGGAGAAGCCGCTTGCCTACCGGCTGGAGGAAGCGAGGGAACTGACGGCCAGGGCGGAAGAAAAAAATCTGTTCTATGCCATTGATTTTAACCAGCGTTACAGCATTCCCTGTCTGAAAGCAAAGCAGGATATTGATGCAGGGCGGCTGGGAAGGCCGGTTTTTGCACACTGGCGTTTCGGCCATGGGTGGGATACGCAGCTTCTGGATCATCCCTATCTGAATCTCATTGAGGCCCAGTGCCACGGGCTGGATCTGCTTGAGCATCTGTGCGGCCCCATACGTTCCTGTATGGCGGAGATGACCGATAACGGCGGGCGGAACAGCTATTCCAGCTTTACGCTTTCCCTGCGGTTTGAAAACGGCGCTGTGGGTTCCTTCCTGGCAACCCTGGATGCCAATGAGCACAACCGGCTTTCCCAGTTGTTTGAAATCGGCGGCACGGACGGCAGAATACTGATCGAAGACAATGTACGCTCCTATACCTTCCAGGCTACGGACAGCGAAATGGCGGAAACCTGGCAGGCAGGCTTCTTTGAAGACGGGCTGCGCAGCTTCGGGCACAATCTGGACAGGCACCTGGATGCGCTTATCCCGGCGCTGCTTGCCGGGCAGGAACCGCCTGTTCCCGCCAGACGGGGGCTGCGGGCGCTGGAGCTTGCATATGCGGCAATCGAGTCCTTCCAGACCGGACGCCGTATAGAAGTGAAGGCGGATTAATCCGCCTTCAGCTCCAGACTTTTTTCTATTCTTACTTTTTCTGTAAATGAAATCCTGTCCTTCTCCCGGGTAAATTTCTGTTCTTTCCCATCGCAATATACCTTATTTATGTTCCCATCCGTCCCGGTTACAAACTGCTTCAGGAAAAGGCTGCCCCGGATAATTTCCAGGATGATGGAACCGTCGCTTTGATAGCGCACCCTGCCCCAGCCGCTTCCGGCGGACCAGAAGCTGGTGAGGCTATCGTCTGCACAGCGGCGTCTCGGCCGGAAGCCAAGAATTCCCTGATCCAGGTCACAGGTAAAGCCGCTGTAGGAAAGCAGAAGCGCATAGCTGGCCATGGAGCGGGCATAGTAGCTTCCGCATTCGATCTCGCACCAGGGGTTTCTGTTATCTCCCCGGTACTTCTCTCTTACCGCCTTCACAATGGTTTCCCCCTGCTCCAGCATCCCTTCCCAGATCATATGCGACGCTGCCTGATACTGCATGCCGTCCATGCACTCCTGGGCATAGGTGAGCGGAATCGCAGGCTTCAGCGTCCCCTCCGGCCATTCGCACATGATCACGCCGCCCTCTTCGTCAATGGCAAAAATACGCCAGGGATTATAGATTTCCCCCAGGGCAGGCTTGTAATTATAGTGGAAAATGGCGTCCAGGGCACAGCGCGCCTTATCTTGTTCGAAAATCTCCGGCAGCCCGCACAGGTTTCCATGCCACTGGGCAAGCACCTGGTCAATGCCGCAGCCGTCAGCGATCTGGTACTTTATCTGCCCCTTTTCCCCGTTCCAGTAGTCGTCCTGCGCCTGGAAGCGCTCCACGACAGAGCGGTCGCATACGTCAACTTTCTGGTAGAAATATTCTCCGTTAAAAAGTTCCCTGTTCAGGTACTCTTTCGCTTTGGCGGCCAGCTCCCGGTATTCCTCCTCTGCTTCCCTGTCTGCTAAAACGGCAGCCATTTCGGCGGCGGCGCTCAGCGCGCCGGCGTAAAAGCCCTGCAGCCAGGCATTAGGGCCGAAAAGCTCCATATCCAGCGTGTGATGCTGTCGTCCGTCCAGATATCCCTTTTTTCCCCGATCCCAGGCATCCGGGTTCTCTTCCGACCATGCATAGGCAAGAGCCTTTTTCACGGACTCCCATTTGGAGGCCAGCCATTCCCTGTCGCCGCTGATTTTATAATCCCTGTAGGTAAGCATAATACTGCCAAGCTGGCCGTCCGCACAGGAGTGGAACCATTTGCCCGTACTGCCGACAGGCAGTCTGAGCCTGAATTCTATGTCGCCGTCCGCCCGCTGGCTGTACCGGAATTCCAGATCCCTGATGCTGCGCGCCAGCGCCGGGAAAAGAAAAGGCAGCGCATAGGCATAATTCCATACATGGGTGCAGGTCCCCTCACAGCTTCCCACATTGTCAAAGCAGCCTTCCCAGCCATAGAAGGAACCGTCCTCCAGGCGGAGGCAGGTGCGCGAACGCAGAATCGCCAGGTTGGCAGTAACCGCATCCAGAGCCTCTTCAGGTATGGTGGTTTCGTACATGGCGTCCATAAACGTCAGGGTTTCCCCAAGCAGCCGCTGTCTGTTATGCAGCGCATAGGAAGCGCTTGCCCAGGAGTCCTCAAAAAGAACGGCGTAGTAATTCTTCCAGGGCGTCCGGTCACATACATCATAATGAATATTGGAGGTGCTGATATTCAGACCGCTCCAGTAGTTGTTGCAGTTAGGCACGTTCCAGGTCAGCACGTAATGGAATTCCTGCATTTCTCCCGGAGCAGTCTCCTTAGAGATACAGAGCATGCCCGCATCCTTGTAATCCTTTTTCCCGTTTTCATAACGGCGGTTTTCAAGAGGCTTTGCCGAGGCAAATTCCCGCCAGTAGGTTTCCACATGATCCCGCCAGTTCCCGCGGAACCAGTATTCCTGACAGGCAGCCTCCGAATCTGCGGCAAGCGTAAAATCACTGTAGGAAACATCCCCTTTATCGATCCCTTCCGTGGTGAAATGGATTCCGCGGATGCCGTTTCCTTCCCGGAAGCGGTTGCGGGTAAAGCTGCTTTGGCACGGATTTGTTATGATTCCCGCCGTGGTATAGGTAATGGGGCGATCTGTGGTATTCTCTACCAGAATGTCTGCAAACAGCGCCGGAATGCTGGAATCCCTGTCATTGAGAGGGATGAACGGATTATAGTAACGCACGGTAACCCTTCCAGGGAATCTTTCATCCAGGAAGGAAAGCTCCGCCATAGGATATTTCCCCTCAAATACCAGCTCCCGGAAATGCGGCATGCCGAGCATGGTTCTTTCGTCCACCTGTCCCAGATAGGGCTTTCCCAGATCCGAGACCAGTACCCTGGCATCCAGCAGCTCATCACCCGCCTGCGCTTTCACGGCAAAATGGCTGTATCCGTTTCTCGTTCCCATGGCGGGGCGGTTATAAACCTGCCAGTCGATCAGGCAGCCATTTCCCGCAATGCCGATACTGCCGCTTCCCAGCCCTCCCACGGGAAAGGATATGGCCCGCTGCCGGTCTTTTTTATAGGTAAAAGTATTGTAAGTGTCAGTTTTAATCGTGCTCACCTCTTTTCCTGTTTAATTCACTTCCAGCGCGTTGGCATCCGGCAGCGGCGGGACGGGTTTGTGCGGCTCCAGCTGATACCAGTAGCCTACGGAAGCGATATCGTCCTGCAGGGGAAGATATCTGCCCTCGCTCCTCCAGCCAAGGGCCTGGATTTCCACATGCAGATCCGTATCGAACCGGATAGGATCCGTCAGATGAAAACGGTACATGCCAAAACGCTGCTGGGAGCAATACAGGCCGTCGGGCCTGATAATCTGATGCAGCCCGGAATAAGGTGTGGAGAAACGGCAGTATTCTCCTCTTGGATATTCGAAGTTCCAGGCGCCGCCGATATAGTCCTCCGTCCCGGTCCCGCATATGGTAGGAAAATCAGTGTCCCCGTCAAGGAAAAACTTGATTTCACCCTCGCCCCACCAGCGGTTACTGTTTACGCCCCAGGCAAGATAGGTTCCCACATACTGCCCTTTGCCCTCGGCCCGATCGACAATCACATGGTTTTTCATATATTCCAGCGGATTGTCTCTCCTGAACTGGGCGTGAAGATAGGGGGTATCCTCTTCTACGGCTGTTTCCGCATAGGTGATCTGATAGTAGACCACACTTTTTTTATCCGTCAGGTTTTCCAGCGTGATTTTTGCACCTGTCCGGAAAGGCATCTGCCAGTAACAGTTCATCCCGCCACTGGGATTAACGCAGACAGGAAGCGACTGCAGAAGCCCTGTTTCGCACCAGCCCATGCAGAAGAAATCTCCCAGGGGCACCTCTATGGAGGGCGTCTCCTCCGCATCCCAGTAAAAACGAAGCACTAAAGAACGCCAGTCCTCATGGGGACAGGTCAGCCAGATGTGCTGGATTATGCCGCTGCCCTGGATGTCAGCCAGAAGCAGGGTTTCCTTACCGGGAATTTCAACGGAAGGGGATATCTTCCAGCCCTGTCCCAGCTCTCTTGCGCACTCCTTTCCCGTTCCTTCTACAGCCATGCCGCCCTTTCCCTTTTCCCCATGGAAATTTTCCGGGCTGATGGATCTTGTTTTTGCGTCTGCCAGGCAGGTCAGGCCTGCCAGCAGGGAATGTTTTTCGTTCATAAGAAATCCGTCTCCTTTTGCTTTGCTATATCTTTGTGGAAATGGCTTCTGAGCACAAAGGCGCAGAGAGCCGTTACGGCAAGCAGAACCAGTCCATAGAGGAAATAGGTTTTAAGCAGCCCGATTTTTCCTCCCAGCCAGCCGCCCGCGATGTTGCTGAAGGTACAGGCCAGGCCGGTCTGCACCATATAAAACAGGGATTGCCCCGTGCCATGCAGCTCCTTTGACAGGTTCTGGTTCATAAACATGACACAGCTGTAATACATGATCATATAGGTGACGCCCTGCAGGGACTGGCCTATGAAAATACCGGCTATGCTCCCTGTCAGCGGCAGCCAGATTCTGACGGTCATGGCTGCGCCTGCAATGAGAAGCAGATATTCAATCCGGATCTTGCGTGAAATATAGCCGATGCACAATAGCACGGGGATTTCGCTCAGCGCCGAGACGCACATCAGCCGGCCGATTGTAGCGTTATCATACCCCATATCCGTCACCACCAGCCCCAGGAAGGAGCCGTAGCAGCCCAATACGATCTGGAAAATACATGCATAAAACAGGACAAACAATATCTTCTTGTTTTTAAAAACAGATAATATCCCCGTCCGTTTTTTGCATTTGTATTTCCGCACCTCTTTGTTCATAAACAGGGTAACCAGCAGCATGATGCACCAGACCGCGGCCGTAATCCCGAAGGAGGCGGTGGGATTTGTTTTCAGGTACATCCCTGCAAAAACTACTGTCGCCGCATAGGCAAGAGTCCCGCCCAGCCGGATGGAAGAAAACTGCAGGCCATTTTCCAGGGCCATATCCACCACGATGGAATCCCCGATGGGCCCGACTGCACAGTTGAAAAAACTGTAGACGGACACGCATGCGGCAAAAAGCAGGAAGGTGTCCGCCCGGTAATAGCACAGGACACCGGCGGCGGAGCCTGCAAGGGCCAGGCGGAGCACTGCCATGTGACGGCCCCGCCTGTCGGAAAGAATCCCCCAAAGCGGCTGCAGGATAAGCGCAAGAAGCGGCCCAATGGCCGACAGCAGGCCTATCTGAGATACGTTCATTCCCTTTGATCTGTAGTATACGCCGATATATGCGCCGAAGGTAGCCCCGGGCACATAAAATAAAGCATTAAAGGCAAACAGTGTCCAGAATATCCGGAGAGTCTTTTTACTGCCTTTCATAAACGCTCCTATCTGCCTGCCGAAGCGGGCGGCTCATCAATACCGGTTCGGCATATCCGGCAGATCAATCCGGATTCCCAGATAACGGCAGGCTTCCTGGATGATATGGGAATAGCTTCCATGGATGCCGACCACATGATGGATAAAGGGCCCGAAAATAAATTTTTTCTCCCATTTTACCCAGTTGTCCGTTTCGATCCACAGATAATTCCCGTTGGTAACCGGCCCGTCCACGCCTTTGGCTTCTCCTGCGAACATATAGTACTCTCCATGGTTCCCGTCAAAGCGCAGTACGGTGACCGGACCGCCCTCCAGCTCATAAAAGCCCTTCCCCTCTTTCACAATCCGTCCGTTTGCATCCGCTTTCTTCAGCTTCTTGGCAAAGGAACCGCAGTGCCACAAAAGCTCCGCATTGTCATTTTCGGGATGCCTTATCGTAAGATCCGCCACAAAGGAGGGCGTTTTGTATCTTGCGGCGGCTACCGCCATTACGGAGGTGATTGCCGCGTGGACGTCGTTTTCACAGGCGGCAGGCAGGCCGCGGTCATTCAAATCTCCCAGGATAAAGCAGGGGGATACACCGTATTTTTTGCGGAACAGGTTCCAGCATTCACAGGAAAGGGCATTGCAGTCGTTTGCTTCGGCAAAGTCCATCAGCGCCAGCTCAATGGCGGCCAGAGGATATCTTTTTTCTCCCAGCGCGCTGATATCAAGCCCTGCGTCCACCAGCTCCTGCAAAAGCGCCTCCATGCGTTCCCTGTCCTCTGCCAGTATCCGGTCCACCCTGTCCAGAATCACCGTCGGCTCCCCGGGCACGATTTCGATATCGTATTTTTCCAGAAGCTCCGCCTCATTGACCATGACGCTTAAAAATTCCTTGGGGCGGCTGCTGATCCTGGCGATGCGCAGGGCGCGGAAGGCCTTTACCACATTGGCCGCGGCCAGGAAATCAGCCAGCTCTTTTTTCAGGATATCACTGTCAATTGCACAGTTTTCTATATAGGAAAAGGTTACGCCGTAATTCATGAGCAGCTTGGTGGTGGCGAACATGCCGCACTGGCTGTCGGTAGGCCGCCATTCCAGGCCGTTGGGGCAGCCGTCCCTGGGCCCCCAGATCAGAACCGGCAGATTCATATCCTTCGCCAGCCTGCCCACAGCCTCCTCCTGGCCGAAATTACAGTGGGGGAAGATCAGGGCGTCCACGCCGGCAGCCGTCAGCTTTTTGTAAGCCGCTTTCACATCATGATATGTCATCAGCAGGCCTTCTTCATTAATGTCCTCAATAGTAACGATTTCAAAATCCAGTTCTTCCGCCAGTTTCCGGAAGCGTTTAACGACGGCTTCCTTCCGGCGGGTGGTAGTTTCATTGGCAAAGGCCTCTCTCCGGGTAGGAACCAGGCCTATTTTCAGCTGTTTGTCCAGATTTTTCATAGCTGCTCCCATCTGCCCGTCCCAACGGGCATGTGAAATATGTCTGTAAGTAACCGGCAACTGTCCGTTTCATATACCGTTACGCCTGCACTATACAATGGTTTTGTCAAACAACGTTTTATAATTCGGCAGGCTGTAAGCGAAGTCCCGGCTGTACTCATCCAGATACTTCATATCCTCTGCGGAAAGCTCCCATCCGCATGCGCCTGCGTTGTCATTTACCTGCTTCCTGTTCCTGGCTCCCACAATCGGCGCCGTCATGCCTTTACACTGCATTACCCAGCGGATGGCGGTCTGCGCCGGTGTTTTGCCATATCTGGCGGCGACCTCCTTCACCCGTTCGGTTACGGCCAGCGCGCGTTCAAAGTTTTCCTGTGCAAACAGCGGCGTATTCTGTCTGGAATCCCCTTCCCTGAAGGTATGGCCCGGCTGCATGGAGCCGGTAAGAATCCCCTGTCCCAGAGGCGAATAAGGGATTACGGCGATTTTGTTCTCAATGGCAAAGGGCAGGATATCCCTGTCAATAAAGCGCCAGAGAAGGCTGTAGCAGGGCTGTATCACATCAATCTCCCCGAAATGCAGCGCCTCCTTCATCTGTTGCAGGCTGAAATTGGATACGCCGATGGCTCCGATTTTTCCTTCGTCCTTCAGGCGCATAAGCTCTGTCATGGTTTCTTCGATCGGCACGGTTTCCGAAGGATAATGGATGAAGAAGACATCTATATAATCCGTCTGCAGCCGCCGCATGGCCTCTTCCAGCCCCGGCTGCACCCTTTCCCGCGCCATATCTGTTTTCCAGAGCTTTGTAATGATAACACATTTATCCCGCACACCGTGAAGCGCTTCCCCGAGCAGCTCCTCCGCATGCCCCTTTCCGTAAATATAAGCTGTATCAAAGGTATTGATTCCGTGCTCCAGCGCGCATTGTATCGCCTCTGCGGATTCCCTGTCCTCGGCCCCTCCCCAGTAATCCTTTCCCATGACCCAGGTACCCTGGATGATTTCGGATACCTGAAGCTTTGTTTTACCTAATGACACCATTCCCATAAAATAACCCTCCATTCTGCTGGAGGACGGCGTGCCGTGTATGGACACGTCCTCCGTTTATAAATTGTTTCTGTAATAAGCCAGTCTGCGCTGTGCCTCCGTCCGGTCGATTTCTCCTGTTTCCAGGAACCTTTGCACCGTATCCCGGTTTGGAATCCCGGTTCTTCCTCCGAAGCAGGTGCATTTTATGGCGGAAACCGCGCTGGCAAACCTGGCGCATTCCGGCGCGTCCATCCCTTCCAGCAGCCCCACGATATAGGCTCCATGAAAAACATCCCCGGCGCCCGTGGTATCCCTGACCGGCACCTGGAAGCTTTCCGTCCGGAAAAAACCATCCTGCGCCGTCATCCCCACGCTTCCCCTGCTTCCCAGCGTAACTATCGCCGTAGCCGGGCCGGCCTCCAGCAGCTTCCTGCAGCCCTCCTCATAGGGCAGATTCCCGAACATATCCCGGTAGAAAAATTCCGAGGCGATAAAAACATCCAGACAGGGAAGCAGCTTTACAATCCCCTCCTGATAATTGTCCGCATCCATCACCGTTACAATGCCGTGCTCCCTGGCAAAAAGAGCTGCCGCCGCGCTGGCAGGTCTGCCGTTTTCCAAATGAAGGTATTTTGCTTTGCCCAGATATTCATAATCGATTTCCTCCGGCAGCAGTTCTCCTGCGGTGCCCTCCTTGCCGATAAAAATCCTGGTTTTGTGCTCCTCCTCGGAAAGAGACAGGCAGAAGGGACTGGATGTCCCCGGAGCATCCACGATGATGGCGGAGGTGTCCACACCATTGTAGCGGAAATCATTGATGATAAACTGGCCCCTGTGGTTTTCGCCCACCTTGGCCATCATGCCTGCGCTTCTCCCCAATCTGGCGGCAGCGGCCATTGCGGTCGCCACCTTGCCTCCCCCCTGGTAAAAAGCTTCGTTGGCGCCCGCCGCACCGTCCAGCCCGGGCATTTTGCTCACGTTGATCACCATATCATAGTAAGGGGTCCCGATTCCCACAACATCCATAGTTTTCCTCCCTATAATGAGAAATGGTAAGGATTAATTCGGGCAATCCGTCCTCTGACAAAATCGATTACCTCTTCCCCTGCTTCTTTGTAATGATCCAGGACAAATCCGTCTTCTCCCATATGCGCTGCGATGCAATTTTTACACTTTTCAAAAAATTCGGTTCCGATATTTACCTTATTGATTCCATATTTTACGGATTCGATCATCTGCTCTGCGGGAATGCCTGATCCGCCGTGAAGGACCAGAGGGGTATCGATGGTTTTATTGATTTCATCCAGCCGGCGGATATCCAGGTGCGGCTCGCAGACATAATGTCCATGGCTGTTGCCTATGGCGACGGCGAGGGAATCCACGCCCGTCCCTGCAACAAAATCCCTTGCCATTTCAGGCTTTGTATAAAGCTCCTCGTTGCAGAAATCCTCTTTTCTGCTGCCCTGTCCCACGGTTCCCAGCTCTGCCTCCACATCCACTCCCAGCAGATGGGCGCATTTTACCACGCTTGCCGTAACCGACAGGTTCTCTTCAAAGGGACGCGCGGAGCCGTCATACATAATGGAAGGAAAGCCTGCCGCAATGCCGCCCACCGCTATCTCATAGGATTTGCCGTGATCCAGATGGACGCCTACCGGCACCTTTGCCTGCCTGGCAAGATCCACCGCTATGGCCGCCATAGTGCTGAATGGAATAAACCAGCTCATATCCGGGTAAAACATCAGCAGTACGGGCATATTTTCCCTTTCCGCGGCCTCCACCACCCAGTGCGCGGACTGGTAATCGAATACATCGATGGCCGCCGCCGCAAACCGGTTTTCATCCGCCATTTTCAAAATACTTTTTACATCCATAAGTCCCATAGAAACCCTCCGTTTCTCCGCATAGTGCGGTTACATCTATGACCGGCCGGCTTTATGCCTGCCGGTTTCCCAAGCGCTGGTTTCTGATTCCAGGCTTTGTTCCCTGTATTTCCGCGGGCAACGAGCCAAACGGATGCACTCGTGCGTCCACTTGGCGACTGCCGCGAGGGTCAAATGCCCCGTTGCTTGCGGCGGGGTGTTTGACTTGTGTTTTTCGGCCTACCAGCAGGATTTCCTTACCGGAAGCGGGTCACAGGTCTGCGCCATCCGGTCGCACATGGTTTCCAGAAGCCGGATCCTGATATTTAAAAGCTTCGGGTCTTCGTAGTGGTTTACCCGCTCCAAAGGCTGTTCCTCCAGATCATACAATTCTCCGCAGCAGCCCTCTTCACCTTCCTGTTTATGTACCTTCACCAGCTTGTAGCGGCCGTCCGAAACCATGGTGGCAAAGGCAAGCGGGTTCCTGTGGTTAATATTGCTGTTGTAGTATTCGCTGTACACGCTGCTTCGGTGTAAATGCAGTTCTGCCTCCCCTGTCAGCAGCTTCCAGAAGGATTTTCCCTGAAAGCCTTCATAGGGAGCGATGCCGGCAGCTTCACAGAGGGTTGGCGCCAGATCCGTAAGCTCCACCAGCGCCCGGCTCCTGCGGCCCTCCGGTATTTTTCCAGGCCAGCTGATGATCAGGGGTACATGGACATTATTTTCATAAAAATACGGCCCTTTCAGATACATGCCGTGATCCCCCAGATTTTCCCCATGATCGGAATGGAACAGAATCAGTGTATCCTTCCGTTGTCCGGTTTCCTCCAGATAATCCAGCAGGCGGCCAACCTGGTGATCGATTAAATCGACCATAGCCCAGTAGGCGGCCCGGATCAGGCGGTGGTCCTTTTCACTCATTTTTTCAAAAGCATAATAGTCCTTCGTATCATAGGCTCCCTCATGATCCTTCTGCTGGAAAACCGGCTTGTTATTAAGCTCCCCCTCTTCGTAATTGGGCAGCGGAATTTCATCCAGTCTGTTCAGGTATCTCTCCAGATACTCTGCCGGAGGATCAAAGGGATGATGGGGATCGAAGCAGTTCAGGGAGAACATCCATTCCTTCCCGAAAATCCGTGCGCTTTCCATAAAGTGTATGGCTTCGTTGACGCACCAGGCAGTCTGGTGCCATTCTTCCTCCACGCCGGTTTGGACATAGGGGCAGTCCTCTCGGTCCGGTGTCAGATAATCCCTGCCGTTTTGCATCAGGAACTGGTTATAGGCATTGGCGGGCCAGTTCGTACCGTGGTGCGGCTGCGGATGATGGGACCATTGGAAAAAATGATAGCCATCGTCAATGCGGGGTTCCATCAGCCTTCCTGTATTATCGTGGCAGGCCGACAGGTGAAGCTTGCCTGCCAGGCCGCAGTAATAGCCGTTATCGGCGAGAATTCTGGGAAGCAGCCGTTCCTTTGCATCAATATCCTGCCCGTTCTGCCTGGGGCCGCAGGTCCTGGGATAACGGCCGGTAAGGAAGCTTCCCCTGCTGGGCGCGCATACGGGGCTTTGTGCATAAGCGTTTTCAAACAGCACCCCTTCGGAGGCAAGTCTGTCCAGATTCGGGGTATGAACCCATTCGTTTCCCGTGCAGCCCAGTGTATCAAACCGCTGCTGATCCGTACAAATCCACAAAATATTCATAAAGTGCTCCGATCTGTCTGCTTTAGCAGACATTGAAATCAGGAAGGCCGATGGCAGGATTCACGCCCCGACACAGCTGTTTTCCTGAAATATACATCCAAAAATTATGTACCTATATCTATCTTGATTATATAAATTACACATTAAAATTCAATATAATAAATTAATAATATACATTTTATATGCAATGCATTCATTTAATACATTTTTTATGTATCTATCTATTGATTTTTTGACAGTGATTGTCTATACTTTGTTTATAATCACATAACATATACGGCCCGAAAGACGGCTTCCATCGCAGGGCTGACGTTTCACCCATTATTGAAGGAGTATCCTATGTACGAAGAAGTCAAAAATAAAAAAGACATCGTTATGGATCTATCGGACACGGAAACTACCGCCAGGATATGCCGGGCCCTTTCTTCTGAAACCCGTCTGGAAATTCTCAAATGCCTGGTGGCGAAAGCCATGACCATCAGCGAACTGGCGGAGGCCTTCTATCTGCCCATGTCTTCCATGTGCCTGCACATCAAGACACTGAAAGAGGCCAATCTGATTACGGTGGTGCCCAAGCCTGGAATGCGGGGCTCACAGAAGCTGTGCGGCATTAAGACGGCCAATGTTTCCCTGGATGTATTTGCCCATGTGAACAAAATCACACGGAAGCCGCCGGCCTTTGTCAATATGCCAATCGGGCACTACTGCAACTGCGAAATTTCTCCGCCATGCGGCATTGCCTCCGCTGTTTCCTATCTTTATTATGAAGACAGCCCCTATGGCTTTTATTCCCCGGATCGCACAGATGCTTCCCTGCTGTGGTTTACCAGGGGCTTTCTGGAATACCAGTTTTCCAACTACTCCCTGCTTCAGGACAAAGTCTCCCAGATTGAGTTTTCCTTTGAGGTATGCTCCGAGGCGCCCGGCTATAACAATAACTGGCCGTCCGATATCACCTTTGAGCTGAACCATAAGAAAATCGTAACCTTCCTTACCAAAGGGGATTATGGCGGAAGGAAGGGAATCTATAATCCCAGCTGGTGGAGTGAATCCAACACACAGTTCGGTGAATATAAGAAAATTTATGTCACCCACAGCGGCTGCTACATGGACAATCAGAAAATATCGGATGAAACCATTGAAAGCCTGGGGCTGCTGAATGATTATTTCTTCTCCTTCATCCTGAAAGTGGACAGTGACAGCCAGCATGTAGGGGGCATGAATCTGTTCGGGAAGCATTTCGGCGACTATGCCCAGGACATTGTAATGAAAGTAGAATACGAAAACGGCTGATTTGCCCGGAAAGGAACGTTATGTTTAATCAGGAAAGCACTCTGGTAACAATATTGAATAAAGCGGCGGATATGGTCATCTTAAGCGTGCTGTGGTGTATATGCAGCCTGCCCGTGCTCACGATCGGGGCCGCCTCTGCCGCCCTGTACCATACCTCAATCCGTGTCCTGCGGCAGAACCGGGGATATGCCTTTGCCACCTTCCGGGATTCCTTTAAGGAAAACCTGAGGCAGACGCTTCCTTTTACCGCCCTTCTGCTGTTCCTCTACGCCCTGTTCGGCGTCACCGGCTATGTGTGCTGGCAGAGGCCGGACAGCATGATTGCAGGTATGTATGTTTTTTTCTCCCTCTTTTCCATTCTTGTGTGCCTGACGGTTCAGATACACGGGTTTGCGCTGATGGGAAGATTCCGCCTCAGAAGACAGGAGCTGTTTACCCTGCTGGTCAGACTTACTTTCGGCCATCTTGTAAAAAATTTTCTGCTGCTCTGCCTGTTTCTGTTTGCAGTTGAACTTTCCATCTATTATCCGCCGTTGCTGTTTATCGTGCCTGCCGGTTTCTTCTTCCTCTCCTCCTACCTGCAGGAGCCTGTTTTCAAAAAACATATCAATTACCAGGAAGAGGATCCGTTAGAAGAGCTTTCAGAGTAAACAAAAGGACCGGCAAAACCTGCCGGTCCTTTTTAGATACGCTCCAGTCTGTTATCTTGTAACTTCTACGGACAGGACATCTCCGTCTATTTTCATTTCATCAATTCTGGCAGACCGGGCATCCTCCGGCAGATTTATGTCTCCAATATCACGCCCGTGATACACGATATAGCATGTTCCGTTATCAAAGATCACGCTGTTATGCCCCATCCCTTCCACAAAATCATTTTTGGAAAGAAGCGGCGCGTAGGTGGTATCGTCAGGAAACTTTTTCCAGTCCAGCGTTCGTAAATCCGCGTCCGGATCCCCGTGCGCCACGCTGTAGCCGATAAAATATGTAGGATTCTGGTGGCATGCGCCGGAGTACATCAGATAATGCGTATTCCCTTTACTGAAATAAAAAGCGCCCTCTATGGTATGCCAGTGCTCTCCCTTTTTGAAACGGTCGCGCTGATAAATCTCTTCATCCAGGGTGGGACGGATGACGCACACCGGTTTTCCTTCCATGGTAAACGGATCTGTCATTTTATCGCACATTACTACCGTTCCTACACGCTGGGCCTCGTATTCGTTTACACAGTAAAATAAATACATTCCTGAAGGGGTAACTACCATATGGGGATCGATGGAGAACGGAGGGAGAAGGTTCTTCACAAACCGGAACGGTCCCCCGGGGCAGTCAGCAACCGCGACTCTCATGGTCTGGCCATGCTCATCATCGCTGTCTTCATCCATGCTTGAATAATACATATAGTATTTACCGTCAATTTCGATCACGCAGGGCGCCCAGCAATTCTTCTGCCCCGGCGCTTCCAGGCAGCAGCCCTTGTATTCCCAGCCGTCAAGCAGGCTGTCGCTGCAAAATAGCTGGGGGCCGGGATTCCCTGTGACGTAGATATAATATCTGCCGTCGCCGGCTTTGATCATATAGGGGTCCGGCTGGCCGAGAGGAGCCCTGTCATCTGGTTTACGTTTATAAAGCTTCATTGTCTGTCTTCCTTCCTGTATTATATAATATTTGGTTATATTTTAACCGCTATTTTGCAGAACTGTCAATCTGTCCTTCAATAATATATTTCTGCAGGAACAGATACAGCAGGATGACCGGCAGAAGGCCCAGCGCACAGGTAGCACAGGCCTTCGGCAGATTGCCGACGCCGTTCGTTCTGTTGAAGGCTGATTTGATTACCAGGATAATTGTAAATTTGGATTTATCCTGCAGCAAATACATGGGCATCAGATAGTTATTCCAGCAGCCGGTGGCGGACATGATAATTCTTGTAACCGTAACCGCCTTCAGCTGGGGCATGATGATCTGCGTGAAGGTCCTGAGCACTCCGGCTCCGTCAATGGCTGCAGCCTCGTCCAGCGCCGTGGGAATGGAAACAACAAAGTTAACATACATAAACATGGTGCCGGGGATGCCTCCCGCCGCAGACAGAAGAGCCAGTCCATAAAGCGTGTTGGTCATATGGAATTTTACCATCAGTCCGTAGGTGCCGACCAGCAGGGCAACGCTGGGTATCATCATGATGCCCATGTTGATATTACGGATGGATTCCGCGAGCCTGCCGCTGCTTCTTGCAAGCCCGTAGGCGGCAAGCGCGGACAGGACGATTTCCAGAGTGACGGTTTCCACCACCAGAATGATGGAATTCTTAAAGCCCAGCCATAGATCACCGCTTTTGAATACCTCAACATAGTTTCCAAAATTCCAGGCGGCCGGCAGGGACAGCTTGGTGCCCAGATCCTGCAGCGTCCTGAAGGACAGGTTCAGCATGATATAAATAGGGAGCAGATAAATCAGAATCAACAGGATGGCTACAATATAGCACCACCATACGGAGCGGGTATTTGGTCCTTTGGATTTTTTCAGCTTTCCTTCCATCAATACTCAACCTCCTTCTTGCGCAGATATGCATTTACCGGCAGGGCGATTATCATAATGATAAAGAATGTCATAATGCCCACGGCAGATGCATAGCCTGCTTTTTCATCGTTAAAATAAAGCTGGGATATGTAGAATGACAGGGACATGGACTTCCTGTTCGGTCCGCCGTTGGACATGGCCACGATGGCGTCAAACAGCTTGAAACCGCCGATTAAGTTGGTTACAACCGCTGTGGTAATAGACGGAATCAGCAAAGGCAGCGTCACATAAATGAATTCCTTCATTTTGCCGGCGCCGTCCAGCCTGGCGGCTTCCTTATACATGGAAGGGATATTCTGCAGTCCTGCCAGATAGATAATCATACAAAGCCCCATGTACTGCCAGGAGTTGGCAAGCATAATCATCAGCGTTGAAGAGAGTCCGGTTTTCATCCAATATATGGGGGAGATTCCGATGATTCCCAAAAGCTCATTGAAAACACCGCCCTCCGCCTGTACAAAGTAGTACAGGATCTGGCCCATGATGAACGCGGAAATCATGATAGGCATATACAGAATTACCCTGACCCCGTTCCTGCCCTTGAATTTGTTATTCAGGAACAGCGCCGCAGCAAGGCCGCATACATTCTGGAAAAAAGTGGAACCAAAGCCGTAGATCATTGTATTCAGCGTCGCGCGCCAGAACAGATTATCCGTAAAAAGATTTACAAAATTTTTCAGACCATACCAGCGCATGTTCTGGGAATAGCCGTTCCACTTAAAAAAAGAGATTCTGACCGCATTAACAAGCGGCGCCGCTATAAACAGTATCATCAGAGCCAATGCCGGAATAGTCAGGGAAAGATATATCCATTTTCTTTTCTTCAAAGTATGACCCCCTTATATTAAAACTGGTGAGATGGCATTGCCACCCCACCATCGTTTTAGTTTAATCAGTTATATCAGCCCTCTTTAGCTGCTTCATATAAATCCTGGTAGTTCTCAAGCAGATATTCAATCACTTCATCCTGTCCTTTTTCATTGTGGTTATCGAAAAGCATATTGCTTGCATTTCCGAATATCGGCCACATTCCGGAAGGCATATACTGTCTGTCCCAAAGGTTTTCATAGAAGATATCGCAGTCAGCGCATTTTTCCTTCATATCCTGGAATACCTTCAGGCCGTAGCCGTCGTCGATAGCCATGGTGAATTTCAGACAGCTGATTTTACCGGTTGCGGCATTCATTTCTTTTGCCACTTCAGGGCGAGCCATGTACTCTAAGAAAACTTTTGCCGCATCAGCATTCTTGGTGTCTTTCCAGATACCGAAGGTATCGCCTTCACCGATGCCTACATGCTCTTTTCCACCTTCTTTGGATGCAAAGGAAGGAAGGAAAATAAAGTTGGCGTCAGGATTCAGGGTAAGGCAGGTAAGCATTACGGAAGGGTCGTTGCCGAGGCAGAAGGCGCCCTTGCCGGCTGCAAAACGCTCGGTCAGGTCGGTATCAACCAGTGTAAGGATATCATCGAAGTAATAGCCTGATTCAATCCAGCCGGACATGTATTTAATCAGGGATTCTTTGTAATGCTGCCAGTCATAGGAGCCGTCCAGCATTGCTGCGGAATCCTGGAACATTTCGCCGTCGTAGCTTACAAAGGTTCCTGCAAAGTTCGCCAGCAGTCCGGGATTGGATAATACGCAGATGGGAGTGGTTCCGGAGGCTTTGATTTTTTCACATGCCGCTGTGAAATCATCCCATGTATGGATTGTGTACGGGTCAACGCCTGCAGCATCACATACGTCGGTGTTAACCAGTGTTCCGTTAATCAGTTCGGAAATCATCAGAACATAGATTGCGCCGTCGTCGTCCTGGATAACGCCCAGTGCGGAATCATCATAATCGGAAACCCAGGGCTGATCCTTCAGATCCATCAGATACTCTTTATAACGGAGGATTGACCATCCGTGTGTCTGGAATACGTCGGGAAGCTCATTAGCCGCCATACGTGTCTTTAAGGTGTTTTCGTAATCTGTGCCATATTCCGCGATATTCACAGTACATCCATATTCTTCTTCGAACTTTTTAACCAGTCCCTGGAAAGTGGTTGCCTGATCACCTGTATAGGTAACCGCTACCTCCAGTGTACTTCCGCTGATGTCTGTCCCTTCTGCAGACGCGCTTGCAGCGGGGGCAGCCTCATCGTTCCCTGCTTCGGAAGCAGCCTCTTTGGCAGGTTCCTTGGCGGGTTCCGAAGCAGCCGGAGTAGTTGTCGTATTTCCTCCGCATGCCGTAAGCGACAGAACCATAGCTGCTGATAATAATACAGCGCCCAGTCTCTTCATAACCATTTCCTCCTATTTCGAAATTTGATTTACAGTTCCGGCAGGTGACAAATACGGTAATTAACAGCTTTTATTTTATTAATGCAGTATTACTGTATCAATACTGTTCCTTTCCCGCGTTGTCAATCCCTGAATGTAATTTTTAAATTGACTATCATTTCTGCTTATTGTTTGTGTAAAATAATCATTTTGACTATGCGATAGGCCTATCTTAATAGTCTGATCTGTTTATTTATGTATTTATTATATATTTACGTTGCTATATTTTCAATAGCATTTATTTATTTTATACAAATCATATGTGTAACGCATATTTGCTACAATTTTTATGTAGTTATTGCGGTGGTATTAAAAGAATTTCATGAAGATAGGTTGCTTCAGAATTTATGCGGGATGACAGATGACATATAAAAAACAGCGGCGGCGAACCGGAATGCTGCCGTTCCGATCCGCCGCCGCTGTCTGCTGGTGCCAAAAAGTGCCGCACATCAGTATCAGCATATAAGATTTATAATATACATATATAACTTCCCAGGTAAAAATTTTCAGCTTCTGAAAAATTTTTTCTTTGTCCGGATTTCCTGTTTCCATCTGCAGCAGTCATTCAGGTGAAGCATGACATGCCGTGTGGGCGGCATCAGCAATAAGCCGGCCACATCCTTTTTCCCCCAGAAATCAAGGAGCCAGGCGGATTCCTCCTGCTGTGTGACGCCGCCTTCCTGCCGTATCCTGGCAATATCCTCACAGGAAACCTTCCGTTTCAAAGCTTCGCTGTCCAGTTCCCGAACTATCTTTCTTGTACGCTCTCCCACTGCGTTCCGGTAGCTGATAAGCTCCGCAGTATTTATATTTTTGCTGAGAAGCATGATTTCATCGTCTGTCAATGCATTTCCTGTATCGGTAATGGAGACATTCAGCCGTTTCTGCCATTCCTCATTAAACAGCTGGTTACCCTTTGCGGCAAGGATTCCCATAGTGAGATCCTCTATTCGGGCAATATGCCAGAGTACCCAGGCAATAGTTTCATCCCTGCCCGAAGGCATTACCGCATATTCGCTGTCCGTAAGATCACTCAGAAGGGCATCCACTTCATTGGGCTGTGTCCCGGAAATCCGGGATAAATGCAGGGACGCATGTATTTCCAGGAACAGCTGCGCCGCCTGCTCCAGCATGGACGGCCTGCGTATGATTCTGCTGAGTTCCTTATGTTTTTCACTGAGACCTTCCCCAAAGTATTTCATTCAGCTACTCCTTCTCTTTCGGCGTTTCGTAAGCTGTTGTCATCTGTGCTGTGCGATGGATTATCTGGCAATACCGTATAGCCGTGCCGGGCAAGAAGCGCCATGGCCCTTTCAAAGCTTTCCTCTTTTGTCAGCACATAGTCTGTGTTGTAGGTTGATACCACCGGCTTTATTGCTCAGGTGCTGTCTGCCCGGGGGTTTTTTCGTCTGAGGCTGTATCCAGCTGAAGCTCTTCCAGCAGCCGGGCAATCCGTTCCTGGGCGGTAATAATCGAACGGTTCACATTTTCCGCATGCCTGCGGTACAGCTCCTGCGCGGATTCCATGTCATCTTCCTCCGGATATCCCGGCTCTGGTTCCTCTGTTATGACGGCCGGTTCCTCCTTTGAAAGCTGTGTATCCAAAGATTTGCTTTCCAAAGTGTCCAAAGCTTCGGCTTCCGGGAATGTCCGGGCAGTCGTTTCTTCAATGTTAGACGGTGCGGGAACCGGTTCTTCCATAGATGCAGATTCTTCCATTCCCATAAAGCCGGCGCTTAATTCGGGCATTGGCTCCGGCGCTGAAGCCTCCGGTGAAAAAGGGATTCCGGCCTTTCTTTCCTGTCTTGCCGCACGGGCAGCGGGCACCAGCTTTTCCAGCACTCCATTCAATCCGCTTTTCCTTGCTTCGCCATTTCCCTTTACAATCCTGTGATCCGCCTCAAGCCTGCGGCAGCGCTCCATAAGCTCATGATTGCTTTTTTTCAGCCGTTCAGTCTGACGCTGGATATCCTGAAGCCGGCGAAGCTTTGTCTCTCCGTCCCGGACTGAATTCCTGAGTCTTCTGCATTCCGCTTCCAGCCGGCCCAGCTGTTCTTTGCAGGAAAGAAGGGCATTTTTCAGCTCCCCATTTGCTTTCTTTTCCTGTTCAAGCTCTGCTTTTATGCCTGCATTTTCTTTACTGGCGAGAATCTTTACCGTTTCCTTCTCATTTTCAAGGGAACGGACGTAGTCCATCACATCTTCCTTCTGATATCCGCCGAACACTGTGGTCCGGAAAATGTCTTTATTCGCCATTTCCCATTCCTCCCTCTCTGCAGGCACTTCCGCCTGCCCCTGACAAAAACGACTTTCATTCCTCCCCGAATACGGTACCTGCATTTCCGTCATAGCTGTAAATAATATTGATGCCATCCTGGTAACGTTTGTTCATGGCAAGCTCAATTCCAGGTTCCTCAGTCTGGGGATCCAGAATCCCGATCCCGATAGTATAACCCTTCCTGAAAAGATCATTAAAGGGAATATCATTCACAGTAGTCACCGTTTTACCCGGAGTCAGCTGCGTCAGATCCACATCCACGCCTTCCCAGTAACGTCTGTTTCCTTCCGCATCATAAATATACATCATAACCGGCCATTCAAAGTAGATAGGTGCCGCACCGTCATTTTTCCATACAAGCTCCACCTTAAAGGACTGTCTGAAGTAATCCATTTTAATATCCATATGTGAAATACGGTAACGGTAGCCGAGATGTTTTAATATCTCTGCAGCTCCATTAGATGCAAGCATTTCTCCTTCCGGAGCACGCGGTCCGATAAAAGTCATATGTGACCGATCAATTAAAGAAAGAGTCTGCTCCAGATCCTCCCCCAGCATCTGTTCCAGGGGAAGCTCTCCTGTAAACTCTCCGCCCACAGGCGCATTGTTCCAGACAGCTTTCACAGGAGCGTAGGGAATCTGCCTGCCAGGTGTTTCATAAGCACCGCCGTTTTCCTGCCAATCCAGCCATTCCAGAGTATCCCCGGGCAGGCCGGTCATATCATTATACAGTCCCATACCCCCGTCTACGGCCATCACATAGTTCCTGCGCATGAGAAGTCTGGCATGTATAAAGCTGTCTGCATACTGGCCGGCATACTTCCAGCATACCTCTGCGTCCGGCATGGGCGGTACGCCATCCTCATACTTTGTATGCCATTCCCCCCAGTGCCCGAGGCTTCCCAACTGCACATAGGAAACAAAGGTATCCTGACTGCAGTAGCTGCCCAGCGCAGCCAGGGCTTTCCCGTGCGCCTCCAGAAATTCAGGATTATCGTAAACCGGTGCGTATCCCTTTCCATAATCCGTATCGTAGAATATGCCGTCGGCTGTTTTTTCATAGAGCCATTGGGGAATGTCCATATGCTTTTCACTTCCGGGCATATCGCAGACAAAACGCAGAACCGCATGCCTCCCTTCGTCCTTCCAGCGTTTTATATGGTTCCTTTCTTCCAGCCCTTTTATATCAAAATGCCCTTCCCTGGGTTCCCATTCCGCCCAGGTTACATCAATATAAACGAGCTGTCCCGTCTGGGCCTCTTCGGGATGTCTGGCCCAGTTAACATATCCCATCAGCGGATTTTCATACACCCCGTCTCCGGCTGTAAAATCTACCGAGGCAGACAGATTATAAATGCGGGGGATCATGTAAAAAGCCAGAAGCACGAAAGCCGCCGCCAGCAGGATAACCACCCCTGTAATTATTTTCACTCTTGTACCATTAGCCATGATATTCTCCGTTATACTGTATTAACGTCACATCCTTCACCTGCTCGATTGCCCGGATATTCTCCAGGAAAACCGTGCTGTCAGTTCTACAATAAACCTCAAGCATCATTTCTGTCAAGCTGCCCCGCAGCGTCTTGGACTTCATCTGGTATTTGATTTTTTTCATGGCGCGCAGTACTTCATCTCCGGTAAGCTCTCCTTCATAATGTACCACCATGATGTAAATCATTCCTCTTTTCTGTCTGTGGTAAAGCAGATGGATTAGAATTACCATCAGGACACAGGCCGACAGAGCCAGTACATACATGTTTGCTCCCACGGTAATACCAACCGATATCGCCCAGAACAGGTACAAAAGATCCATGGGATCTTTTATGGCGGTACGGTAACGGACAATGGAAAGTGCGCCCACCATACCGAGGGATATTACGATATTTGTGCTGATGGCCAGCGTCAGCATACAGGTCAGCACCGTCATCCCCACCAGGGTTGTTGCAAAGGAACGGGAAAATACCACGCCTCCGAAATAAATCTGATATATCTTATAAATGAATAAACCCAGTATAAGTGCCGCACTCATTGCTATCACAATCTGCAGCACCACATCCTCCGTCATCGTCTGGCTGTTCATAAAGGATTCCCAGACCGATTTTTTAAAATAATCTTTGATATTCATATCTGCTCCTTATCCTGCGGCGGGAAAGTCATGCTTCCGCCGTCCGTTTTACCAGGTCTTATCAGACCTTGAGATCATAAATAATGCATCCGTCCGGTGATATAATCTCTCGTAGCACATTGTATATTTGGAAATTGCGGAAAACTCATCTCCGTCCGGCGGAAGAATATCCCTTATAAACTGAGGCAGGAATTCCGCGAATTTCACTTCCATCACTGTCTTTCCGAAGGGAACCACCTCGTAGGAGGGCAAATCCGAATCAAAGAAATCCGCATCCGGGACAGCCGCCCTTACATTGGAGTCAAAGGTAATTCTCACATCCCCCTCCTTTAAAATAAAGGGTTCCCTGTCATAGTCCACAATGACCTTCGGGCGCAGCGCATTTGCCATACATTCATAATAAAATTCCTGGCAGAGCCGGTTTTTATGCCTGAGCAGGAAATCGTACCTGCCTTCTGTAATCCAGTCGAACTCCTGCCGGGTGATAGATGCGGAGTCTTTGTGTATGTAGTTGGAGAGTTTTATCTTTCTCTCCAGTTTGATATGGCTGTCCTGGCAGTTATAAATCCTGATTCTGTACTTTTTCCTGAAATCCACTCCTGCCATTTTCTCATTATAGGCGCTGTTCCAATAGTCATCAAAATACAGGCTGCGGATCATATAAATCCCATTTTGGGCATGAGGATCCAGTTCCATCATGTTTGAGAAACGTTCCCGCAGCGCCTGACATTCCCAGAGGGAGATATAGTATTTCCATTCATTGCGGAAAGTGCCGTAATATTTATTCCTGCCGTCCTCACGAATCTTCATTTTCCATATCCTCTTCTATACTTCCGTCCTCCAGTACATAGAAGCATTTGGTTCCATAAACCTTTCCGTCATCGGTGTGGTAATAGTCAAAGGCAGTCTGGGTTTTACCGGACTCATTTTTTGCAGTTACCCGTATAAAATACTGTCCTGCCCCGGGCATATCCAATTCTGCCTGCGGGATACGGATTGCTGAATCGGAAAATAAAATATCCTTAAACAGACAGTCCCTTGCAAGCTCAAAGGTATAGGTAATATTTTCACTGTCAAAATCATAGGCGGCATCCCAATTGACGGTAAGCTTTCCCTCCTGCGGTTCCGGTACCCCAATGTAAAAGGGCATTGGTCTTTCCAAAGACTCCAGGTATCTTTGATAATTCTCTTCAATTTCTTTTGGAATATTATCTGCCACCTGCTCAAACTCAGCCTCGGTCAGAGGTGCGTAAAGCACATCAGGCATGCTGTAAAGATAAGGCTTTGTCACGCTTTTATAGCTGTTTACTTTTTCACTCACGCGCTCTGGTGTGAGATAATCCGAACGCAGGGTGTTAATGACATCCGTCAGCTCCCGGCGGTATTCCTCATTCTTAAACATACGCTGATACAGAACATTCCCCCAGTAATTACTCAGACCATATTCCCAGGTATCCCTCAGATCCTTTCCCTTCAGCTGTTCTTCCAGATACTCCAGGGAACCATCGTTATCCCAGGATATAACGTAAAATTTGTTTACATTCAGCGGACTGTAAAGGTAATAGTTCCTTGAACTGGTATCGGTATTTCCCAGCAGGATTTGAAAACCCATCCAGTAAAACAGGTTTTCCGTGTCAAACCATTTTTCCACCGTTTCCTCTATTGGTATTGAATAATCATTTACATCATTGAGCATGGCAATCAGCTTTGTATGATCGTTATCGCCCTTTATTTCCAGATGTTCTTCAAAGGCCGTCTGAGCATAAGCGGGATCAGTTGCCAGTCGGATGGTGTCTTCATAACGCATAAATTCAAAAAAATTCACCTTGTACATATGCCCGTTTTTATCCAGGCCATGGCATTTCAAAAATGTCTTGTTCATCTGCTCCACCTGCGTGAACAGCCCATAATCCTCAAAGACACCGCTGCCGCCTTCTGTCTCGTCCTTCACATATAAATGTACAAACTGCGTCCTGGCGGAAATCATCTGAGGAATATCCTTCATAAGATCATAAGCGAGCTTATTCCGGAAGCGCAGGCCTTCAAACATATGCTTATTCAGATTAATCGTCCGTTGTCCCCTCCAGGTATCCTTACCGTCCTTAAGCTCTATTTTATAGTTTTTCTGGGCTCCTTTGCTGGAAGACTGCCCTCTGATTTTTATGATTGCATTGGGAGCGTTTTCGCCGTAGCCCGCTTCCCCTTTCAGAGGGCCGTTCTCATCCCCTACCTGCAGGATTCCTTCCACGGCGTACTGTTCGATGTTATTATCCTCATACCAGTATTTGGAGTAAGAATTGATTTCCGTCCATGTATGGTTGGTATGTTCGGCTTCATTCCCTTCTCTTACGGTCAGGTACATGGTAACCACACTTGTTTCATCATCCTGCTCATATATGGTTTTATTTTCCCGCAGATGGTAATCCTCAAGCGAGGATTCCGCTTTTTCCACTGTTTCCGTCCGGACAACCGCCGAAGTCTCTGTTTCCACCGGCTGTTGTTCTGTCAGGCTGCAGCCTGACAGACATATGCACACGGACGCAAACAGCAGAACTGCCTTTTTCCTTTTTTTCATTCCAAAGTTCCTTCCTTTCTCTCCAGCCAGTTGCAGAGCCTGGAAAAAATGCCCTCTTTTTTATTTTGTACAAGCGCCTGTTTGCTCAAGAGAAAATACGGAAGCCTCTTTGTATACCATTCCAGACGCAGCCAGCTCACCAGATAAAACGACAGGCCCCCCAGCAGGAAACCGAAGCCATAATAGTTTACTTCCCCGAACAGGATCTGCCATACGGTAGCCAGGATGCTCACCGCCGCAAAAGCCGTTGTCCCCATCAGCGCCCCGGCATAGTCTTCAAAGTACAGGAGAATCAGCATAATGGTGTTGCTGATCGCATAAAGTCCGTATCCGGCGCACAGCAGGCGGTAAATTCCCATGGAAGTATCATTCATGCCCAGGGGCAGAATCTCCAGCACCAGGGAACCGATTACAATGAACAGGAGCGTTGAAATCAGCTGTTTATGTGCATTGAAGGTCAATTCCTGCTTCAGCACCGCAAGCATTTCCATTTCCGCCTGTTCAATATCCCGTATGGAACCGTTGTCGTTAAACAGGCTGTAATAGTTCTTATATTTCGGATAAAAACGTACCTCCACCGAGGTCACAAAGTTAATTGTAGTAATCAGGATGGAAAAGAATGCGCACAGCGCAGGCACATCATGCATTGGCGCCCCATAGAACAGGCCTTCCACCTGAACCTGCAAAGGACCGAAGTACATGATTACAAGATGGGCGAACAGGCCGAGGTTGACAAAAATTCCGGTAAATGTCAGTGAACGGTATTTATCAAACCACCGCAGGAAGGAAAAACAGCTTCCGCTGCTTTTGGGGAAATATTTGAGCACCTGCCTGTAATAAAGTGTCATCAGCAGGCCATAGGCGAGTATCACGCATAAAAAAAGCGTCGTTATCGTAACCATGCGCAGCAGAACCAGAATAAGGGCCAGAAGCAGTCCGATTCCCAGCGAGGCCGCAAAATCCATCACAAGCACCTTATAATCCTTTAAGGCGGTCAGATAGTTCATTTCCATCCATACAACGATAAGAATTACATAGAACCACAGACAAAGCAGCTTATATACCGGCGACACTCCTGAAAAATGGAGGAAAACACACCAGACAAAAGCTCCTCCCACAAGCAGGATGGCACAGCTGCCATAGAGGCTGGGCATAATTTTTGAGGCTTTTTCTTCGTACAGCATATCCGAAACAAAACGGGTCACTCCCATGTTGAAAATACTGGTAGTGGTAAGGGACGCCAGCAGACAGTAAGTGAGCATACAGTTAAGCAGCTCTCTGTGATGCTGATCCATGCCTGCCAGCTGTGACAGAAAGGCAACTCCCGTCAAAAGAATGACACCCAGGATCATCGGTCCTGCACAGATAAGCCCTGCATATCCATATGCGCGGCACAGATTGAATACCCCTTTTTTATTGAACAGCTTTTTTAGACTGAATCCGATCCCTGCCATTTTCCCATTACCTCTGCATAAACCTGTTTGTAATTTTGAATCATATCCTCATGGCGGTAAAATTGTTCCACCCTTTTCTTCCCGTTCTGTCCCATCCGGTAACGTTCCTCCACACGCAGACACATCCGTTCCATAGCGCTGCAGAGGGCTTCCCTGTCCATGGGAGGCACACAGAAGCCCGCGCTGCCAAGCTCATCGCCCTCCATTCCGTTAAGCAGTTCCCGGCAGCATCCTACATCCGTTGTGACACAGGGCCTGCCTGCGGCAAAGGATTCCAGAACGGAAAGCGGCTGCCCCTCCGAAATGCTGGTCAGAACGGTAAAATCCAGCTTTTTCATATATTCCAGCACATTCACCATACCGGGAAAAAGCACATCCTTTACTCCCAGCTGCCTGACAAGCTCATAACATTCCTGCGCATACTGCTTATCATCTTCCGGTCCGATAATGTGCAGCCGTACCTTTTCCAGCCGGAATTTCAGCTCATAAAATGAATAGATAAGCGTTTTTATATCCTTGATCGGCGCCAGGCGAACCACCGCTCCGATATCCGTCCAGCCATCCTCTTCCTTAAGAGGGATGTCACAAAAGCGTTTATAATGGATTCCGTTGGGAATCACCCTGCAGCGCTCCGGTGCGCAGCCAATATCGATCTGGATCTTCCTGGCATTGCCGAATAGGCTGGTAATCATATCCGCTCTGTCATAAACAGCGGCTGAGAGCATATAAAAAAAACGTACCCAGAACCGTTTAAATGCCGCAGGCACCCATTGCGCCCTGATGATCTCCTCTTCTCTTTCCCTTGTATAAATGCCATGCTCCGTCAGCATGAAAGGGACATGATATTTATAGCTGCCAAGACGGGCCAGTATCCCGCTGTAGCCGGTGGCAATTGCGTGATACAGATCCGCCCTGGGCACCTCCTGACAGATAGTGTACAAAACAGGCAGGAACATGGAACGCAATGTATGAAACATATCTGAAAAGGCAGTATAGGGATAATCATCTTCGCAGATATCCGTAAGAATATCCAGAAATTCCTTACTCATCAGGAAAGACATCGGGGACATTCCTTTATCATTGTACATATGGAACAATACTTCCCAGTCAGGCCTGCTGCAGTGTACAAAATCCCTCAGCGCCTGCAGTTCCTCCTGCTTCAGCCTGTATTTTTTCTTCCCGGGTGGAAGATTCAGCGCATCCTGAAGGAATATTTCGTGAACTTCCGTCACGTTATCAGGCAGCTCATATTTAAATTTTCCCCTGTCCCGGGAGGAGGCGCCTATTGTCCAGAGCACAAATTCATGCTCCGGCATCGCTTTGATATACTGATGCATCCAGGTGGATACCCCGCCTGTCACATAAGGATAGCAGCCCTCCAGTATCACACAGATACGCATCTACTCGCCTCCCCTTGTGATTACAATATTGCTGTCGTCGGCTTTGATTAAAAACAGTCCTCCGCCCATATCCGTCAGTTCCCCGCCGCTGATGCAAGACGCGGTATCCATCGGCATTCTGCCGTTGATGCGGATAAGAAGATATCCATCCCCTTTGAAATTCGTCAGGCTCAGCCTGATTTCATCCTCCGTAACCTCCTGCACGGCATCCAGATAAAAATACCGCTGTACTGCACCGGCCATTTCACTGGCGGTCAGGTTCCGTATATCCGGCGCCGCTCCATATAACCAGGCGAGATATTCCTCCAGCCTGCTTCTCATCGTTTCCCAGCCTGCTTCAGCACCACGGTCGGGATCGAGGACATCATCGGGATGCTGGAAATGGGAATTAACATAATGCAGATTCAGCTCGGAAAGGGCCGCCATTTCCATATAAGGATCGATGATATAACCGGATATGATACGCGGCGTTTCCACGAGTCCATCGGCAGCCACCTCAAAATCCTGGGTATATTCCACATCGCCTTTAAAATAAATGCTGGCAATGGCCTTAATATCCGGAAATTCTTCAGCCAGTATGCTTCTGGCTTCTTCGGACAGAATATTGGAAGGAGGGACATAGACAATGGCCGAAGCCTGTGGAAACAGTTTCTCTGTAAAACGGACCAGTTCATGCATGGCGGCTTCCATATCTTCTTTTGAATTCCAATAACCATAATCGAACAGCCGATCGTAGGTTCCCTGTACATAGCCGTCCCCGAAGCTTTTATCAAAGCCCTTCAGACAAAGAGGAATGTGATTGTATCCATGCAGACCGATTTCCCCGCCGTTTTTCAAAAGAGAGGAACCGAAATACTGAAAGCGCTGAATATTCTGATTCGGCTTAAAAGGGGCTTCCACCTGATCGTTATAATCTTCAATGACCATGCCGTTGTACCGACAGCCATATTTTTCCGAAAGCTTCAGCAAATCTGACCACCAGACATTGGTATAGAAATCTTTAACACTGATCCCGTAATCTCGCTGTATATACTCACTGGCGCCGGAAGGGACCGGAGAGGGAAAATCATCCAGATAAAAAGAACTGCCATTGATTACCGGCCAGGCAAAGGCCTCCCCCAGCAGGCTGTAACCCGCCGCATGGATTCCCCGATAAGCCTTTTCCATAATGCCGAAGTTGTCAAAGACAATCGTTCCATCTTTGTATTTCCTTTCCCACAGAACCGGAAGCTCCCTGTCATCAACGCTGACAATATGCACGGTACAGTCTTCATTCAAAGACAGGGACAAAGAGGATTCGTATGGCTCTTCCACCATGAAATCCTTTCCTTTGCCTCCCAGCAGAAAATCAGTTTTCATGCGGATTCCGGGAAGCTCATACATCTCCCGTCCCACCTCCCGGATGCCCAGGCCGGCGCTGATTGACTGAAAAACGGAGCCTGCCTGTGGCGGGAAAAAAATCATCAGATTTCCGCCGTTCCCGACCCAGTCCATCAAATCTGATGCACGCGCTCCCAACCGGTCATAATCCTCAGCCGCCAGAACCACCTTTTCATAAGCATCATATGCAGGAAGCTCCTCCCGGGAAAGATCCACATAGTCAGCCCGGACCTTCAGCTGTGAAAATATTCCCTGTATTTCATTGTATGCATGCGCTGAATTTGCTTCTTCGCTGTTGGTCACGACCAGGCATTCCGTTTTTTTCTGCGGCGGCTCCAAATCAAAGCTTTCCTGCTCCAGTATTGCCACCTGTATTTCACGGGGCTGGTAATTTCCATAAAACCGCTGTCCCAACAGGGCCGCTGTGAGGATGACAAACAGGACACAGATAAAAATGACTGATAAAAAACGAAAGAGCTTTTTAGTATCCACTTAATCCCCTCCTGTCTGTTCCGTAAGCTTCAGTACCAGTTCACTGCTTTCGGCCTTCAGAAGATAGAGTCCGTCCGCAGTCTCCACGGCTGTACCGCCCTCCACACTTTCCAGCAGGCCTTCATTGATTCTGGTAAACAGCCATGCCTCATCCCTGAAGTTGGAAAGGCTGATGTGAATTTCGTTTTCCTGCCTGGTAATCCGGGGCTCCAGATAATAATAGCGCTGTACGGCTCCTGCCATTTCGCTGCCCGTCAGGTTCCGGATATCCGGCGCCGACTCATACAGCCAATCCGTATATTCAGTCAGCCTGTTTTTCAGCTTTTCCCAGCCCTCCTTTGCCCCCCTGTCCGTATCCAGGACATCATCCGGGTGCTGGAAATGAGAATTGGCATAATGAAAGTTAAGCTCTGAAATCGCACCTGTTTCCATGTAGGATCCGATGATATAGCCGGAAATGATTCTGGGCGTTTCGATCATGCCGTCTTCTGACACCATAAAATCCTGGGAATATTCAAATTCACCTGGAAAATAAATGCTGGCGATCGCCCGTATCTGGGGAAAATCCTCCACAAGAATCTGCCGGCCTTCCTCCGAAAGAATATTGGAGGGAGGTACATACACCTGGAATTTTTCCTTCGGGAACAGCCAGGTACAGAAGCGGTTCAGCTCCTCAATGGACAGGCGCATATCTTCCCGGCTTTTCCATTGCCGGTAGGTATCAAACTGGTTTTTATAATCAAAATCTTCAGGGACCAGAGGCATGTGGTTGTACCCATGAAAACCGATTTCCCCGCCGTCATCCAGCAGCTTGTTGCCAAAATAGCGGAACCGCTGCAGATCGTCATTCCCTTCAAACGGCGCCTGGTTTTCATCGGAATAATCCTCAATGACCAGACCCGTATACCGGATTCCATGTTTTTTCCACAGTTCTTCTATATCCGGCCACCATACATTAGTGTAAAAGATTTTGATGTCCATGTAATAGTCCCGTTGGATAAATTCCCCTTCTCCCGCCGGCACAGGGGAGGGAAAATCATCAATATAGAAGGCGGAACCATTGATAACAGGCCATACGCAGACATCGGACAGCAGGCTGTAGGCGGCGCAGTAAAAACCTCTGTATACCTTTTCAAAAAAGTTGAGATTGTAAAAGACTACCTTGCCGTCGCCGTATGCATACTCCCATAGCAGAGGCATTTCCTTATCATCCGCACTGACAATATGTACGGCAGCGCCCTCTTCCAGCGTAACGGACAGCGCGGAATCAAAGGGATCACTCACCTCGATATCCTTGTCCTTTCCGCCAATCATAAACCCGCTTTTAAAACGCAGCCCTTCCACACAGTACCGGGTCGCACCCACATCACGGATGCCCATTTTATCGCTGACAAGCTTAAGATAAGTGTCAGGTTCGGGCGGACAGAGCACCAGCATATTACCGCCGGCCTTAATGTGATCAAACAGTTCAAGCAGGGAAGTTCCCAGTTTTTCATATTGATTGACCGCAAGAATAATATTTTCATAACCGAAACTGGCGGTTCCTTTATTCTGTTCCCAGTCCTGCTCTTCAAATGGAATTTTCATTTGGGAAAGGACGGCAGACATTTCCGTTTTGGCATTTACGGAATCCTCCTGTGTGCTGTCCCACAGCAGCAGACATTCCGGCTCCTGCTGCACAGATGGTCCGGAAAAGCTTTCACTGTTGAGTATGGGCAGGCTGCTTTCGGAATGTTCGTATTTCACATTGCGCCTTTCAAACAGCAGGACCACAATCATCAGTCCGAATAAAATCATCGCCCACTGCATTTTTCCAAACTGGAGCCTCAATATTCTGTTCTTTGGCCGGGCGCTTTCTTTTTCAGCTTTCCGTTTCATCGTTTTCCTTCCAGAAGTCCACCGTTCTTCTTGCAGCTGGAGAAAGATATACTTTATTGTTTTCCAACAGGCCGATTACCGTCCCAATCTGTTCCGGATTCTTTGTCATTACCCCATGCCGGATTTTCATCAGATAGCCTTCCTCCTGCTGGGGGCAGAGCCTTATGGCGGCGTCAGCCATACGCAGGGCATCTTCATACTCCCCCAGGGCACAATCCTGTTCAAATTTCTTGCAGTACAGGGGCAGCTCCTCATGCCCTTCTTCTTTTCGCTGTGTGAGCTTTCGTTCCAGCAGCCCACACAGTTCCAGTCTGCGGTTTTTCAGCATATTCCCCTCCAGCAGGCCGCTTTCCACATATTTTTCGAGTGTCTGTATGTATTCATCCAGAAGTCCGGCATCTTCTTCCAAGGCAAAGGCCTCCTTTTGTTTCTGCAGCTTTGTTTCATAGTCCTTCTGCAGTTCTACCATGGCGGTGGTGGCATAATGAACTACCTCGGTATCATCATTCATCCGGGCATTCTTCAGCACTTCTACATATTCGCCCACATCATCATATAAAATATCCATCATAAGCTCTCTTCGTGTGGAAGCATCGTTCATAAGAAGCGCTTCCTGAAGCGGCACCATCAGATCCCTTGCCGGATCCTCCTCCATCAGGATGCTTCTGTGGATATCATCATTAATTTTCAGTTTTTCAATGCCGATTTCCTTTTTGTTTTCCTGATCTCCCCTGGATTCCCATTCCAGGAAAAGAAGACAGGAAAAACCGAATACCGGAACCAGAAATACAATCGGAAGAATCATGGGGCAGCTTTTCATAAGATGCGTATACATCAGTATCGCAGCAATCAGGCACAAAACACAGTGGAACAACAAAAACATCCACAGGCCCATTCTGTCACCCCACTTTCTCTACCACTTGATAGGAAAGTCCGGTTCCGGCCAGCCGGGTTTCCACAAAATGAAAACTTTCCAAATTAACCTGAGTGAGAAGAACATACAGGTTTCCATCCGTTCCTTCTCCGATCACATCCGCCGCCCGGATGATTCTGGAAAGAGAATCGCTGACCTTGTGCCGTTCCTTTTCCTCCAGCTTCACCAGAACGTAGTCCGCTATCTTTTTTTCTTTCATCTCGGACTGGACGGCAAGAATTTCCATAAAACGTTCCCTGCGCACCACATTGGTCTGGGGATAATAGATTTTTTCCTCCGCAAGCTCTTCATAATCCAGTGCCCTGAGAAAAGAGGTCTGAACCAGGCCGCACAGGATACGGAAAATATTCATATAGTTCATACCGTACTGATCTGGATTTACTTCGTAGATTACTACGAACAGAACAAGCTTTTCTTCCCGGAAGATTCCGCTGGCGTAAACAGGCATCCCTTCCTGCATTTCCGTGTTTTTGTAAATTTTTCTTTCCCGGACCATCTCAAAAAGGCCTCCGGATTCTTCCAGCACCATGGATTTTGGCAGTTTAGTCCGAAGCTGATCGGAACAGACCACCAGACGTCCAAATCGTTCATACTGATCCACGGAATAAATAGCAATACTGCGGTTCTCAAGAATATCCTCCATTGTCAGCAGAGCCTCAATAAATATGCTCTGCGGCAGAATATTGTCCAGCCGCTGCACTGCATCGAAAATTCTGCCGAAGCTGTCCTTGAAGCCAAGTATCTGCTTTTTATATTCTCCTTTATTTTCCACGGCGCTTCGGTATACTTCATTCAGGAAGAGGTATTTATCCCGAAGCAGTCCGTATTCTTCCCGTGAGAACTTGATTTCTTCCGTTTTTTTATTTTTTATGTAACCCGTTACGGAACCGGCCATCAGGTAAATCATGAAGGGGATCCAGTTTTCCACATTGTAAAACAGCAGCGTCCAGTCCACGCCGATCCCCAGATACTGCACAAACAGAGCGATACATTCCAGCAGTGCCGCCAGCAGTCCGGTCCGCATTCCATAAATTGTGCCCATGATAACAATAAAAAACAGGCGGATGTCAACGAAGCGGAAATACACGTTTACACCCAGATAATGGTTGAGAAGCTCTGTGAACAGAAAAACAACCAACAGCTCCACATATTTGAAAATCCCTTCCTGTCGGTTCAGAAGCTTTTCAAGCCAGTCCCGAAGGGAACGCTTCCCTTTCATCACTTTTTTGCAAAAAAGTTCATAAAGCCATGCAGTCTGTTCCATGACATCTTCTTTGGGAATCCAGCCATAAATTTTCCTCAGTTCAAAGGGATAATCCTCCCTGGGGATTACATCCGCCTTATTTTCATAAAGGATACGCAGGCCAGGTGACAGGGAGGACAAAACAGCAGCCAGATCCCCGTAGGTATGACGGTAACCGCTGCTGACAAAATAACTGCCGCACTCATCTTCATCCTCTTCAACAATACGCCTGAGAAGCTCCGCAAGATCCTCCTGACTGATAAAATCTACCCGGTCATTCTCTCTGTAAGGCAGGAGTAATTTTTTGTTTTCATAAATATTCCGGAAAAGTTTACCCAGGAAATTTCCATCATTACAGGAATTCGTCAGATACGGCAGCCTCAGTATTATGGTTCTTAATGACATGGTTTTTGAAAAAAAACGGCACATTTTTTCCATCTGATCGGCGCGCAGGGATGCGGCCTGATAGAAATTCCTGTCCAGTTCAATACCTCCTGTCCCTATGGCAGGAACATAGTTCATGCTTTCAATGGAGGAAAGTATCACCACTTTGTCCACATGGGCATGCGCCGCTTCCAGCAGTACCTTTTCCAGGTCGTTCATTTCACCATAAAAGCCTTCTCCGCCGTCCACATAGCCGGATATAAAAAAGATTGCGGAAAAAGAGTATACATCAAAAAGCTGGCGGAAAGCTTCTTCTTCCGGAGAAATGCTATAGAAGCGGACGTTGCCGTCATTTCGGCGCGGCAGTTCCCTGTCGGCAGCAATAACCCGGAAATCTTTTGCCAGGTCACTCCAGAGAATTTCTTTTATTATTCTGTTGTATCCAGTTACAAGGATATCTTTCATTGCTTATTTTGCCTTTTTATAATACTCTTAATCAAAAATATGTAATTATTTATTTATAATATATTTATATTTCCTCCACGTCAACAAAATCTGAAAATTTGTTCATTCAATGTATGGTATGCTGTATTCCACAAAAAGCCAAAATAACAGAAAATATATTAAAATCTATAACAAAAAACAGCAGAACTTGCCAGCCAGATTATTATCCGGTACTGGAGTTCTGCTGCTATTATGTCAGGTTTTTATCTTTCTTTAATCCGCATCCATAATAAATTCCCGAAAATAATTTTCAGGAAATTCAAGTATAAACACAGTGGATTCACCGAGTGCTCTTTACCGTAATATTTCCTCCATGCTTTTCCAGGATGTCCTTTACAAGCGGCAGTTCCAATCCCGATCCGCCCATGGCACGGGAATGCATCACACGGCTGCCTGTCAGCTTTAAGCCAGGCATGCTTCCGATGGAAACCGTCAGATGCTTTTCCTGGATCGGCCTGGAAAGCTCCTCTGCTGACTCTGCAAGGAGTTCTTCCAGGCTGACCTCCTCGTTCACGATGCTGCCATTTTCAGAGGTCAGCCTGGCTGAAGCTTATGCATATGCATATTTTATACAAGCTGGCCCCATTCGTAGGGAGTTGCCTGGTATACGTAATAATTCAGCCAATTGGTATACAGGTTATTACAGTGGGATCTCCACAGCAGGTTAGGCCGTCTGGTACAGTCGTCATCCGGATAATAATTCTTTGGCACCTGGATGGGCAGTCCCTTTTCCTTGTCCCGCATATACTCATTATGCAGCGTATACCGGTCATATTCCGGATGCCCCATAACAAAAATCTGCCGGCCGTCTCCCGCCATGGCGAGCAGGACGCCTGCCTCTTCAGACTCCGCCATGACCATCAGTTCTTTGCATGCATGGATTTCTTCCGCGGAAACCGCCGTATGGCGGCTGTGGGGAATATAAAAATAGTCGTCAAAGCCTCTCACCAGCGGCACCCTGCGGTTGGATACCTTATGTGAAAACACGCCGAACAGCTTCTGGGGAAGCAGCACCTTGTTCAACCCGAAGTGGTAATACAGGCCGGCCTGGGCGCCCCAGCAGATGTGAAAGGTGCTTGTCACATGGGTTTTGGACCATTCCATGATTTCGCACAGCTCCGGCCAGTAATCCACTTCCTCAAAGGGAATCTGTTCCACGGGAGCGCCTGTGATGATCAGGCCGTCATACTGTTTTCCCCTAAGCTCATCGAAGGTATTGTAAAATTTATTCAGATGCGTCATGGAAGTATTCAGCGATACATGACTGTTCATTTTCATAAATGTCACATCCACCTGCAGGGGGGTGTTGGAAAGAGAGCGAAGCAGCTGCAGCTCCGTATCCTGCTTCACTGGCATCAGGTTGAGAATGCAGATCGCAAGGGGACGCATATCCTGATGCTGCGCCCTGTATTCGTCCATGACAAATATATTTTCATTTTCCAGTATTGTCCTTGCGGGCAGATCGCTTTGTACTTTAATCGGCATTGCTTCTTATACCTCCATATCCAGATATTGCTTCATGAATTCTTCTTCTGTAACGATGGGAACCTCAAGCTCCTTGGCCTTCTTGTTCTTGGAAGAGCCTGAGGCGGAATCGTTATTAATCAGGCAGGTGGTCTTTCCGGTAACGCTTCCGGTCACCTTGCCGCCTTTGCTTTCGATCAGTTCCTTCAGCTCGCTTCTGCTGTCAAAATGCATAAGGCTTCCGGTAACGACAAACACCATCCCCTTCAGGGTGAGTGCGGATTCGTCCACCTCTATCTGCTCGATTTCCAGCTCCTCAAGCAGCTTCTTCATATTCTCACGGTTCTTTTCGGACTGCCAGTAATCATGGAAGGTTCCGGCGATGACTTCCCCTATGCCGTCTATCAGGCTTAATTCCTCTACATCCGCCTGCATCATGCGTTCCAGATCATCATGATACTCACGGCAGATCATTTTTGCATTGGCAAGGCCGATATTCGCGATCCCCAGCCCGTAGATCACTCTGGGCAGCGTGGTTTTCCTGGATTTTTCAATGCTGTCCGCCAGATTCTGATAGGACTTTTCGCCAAAGCCCTCCATTTCCACGATTTCCTCCCGGTACTGCTCCAGATGGAACAGGTCGGCAAAGGTATGCAGATAGCCCCTTCCCAGGAATTTTTCCAGTGTGGCCTCCGACAGTCCATCGATGTTCAGGGCGTCCCTGCTGACAAAAAGAGTGAAGGACTTCACCTTTTTGGCATCGCAGTCAGGATTCATGCAGTAGAGAGACTGTACATCATTCACCTGCTCGATCCTGGTTTCTCCGCCGCAGACCGGACAGGTATGGGGGATTTCCAGCGTATCGCTTCCGGTGAGGTTTTCCGCGATCTGGGGGATAATCATGTTGGCTTTATAAACGGTAATCCGATCCCCGATTCCCAGCTTCAGCGCTTTTACGATGCTCACATTGTGCACGCTGGCCCTGCTCACCGTAGTGCCCTCCAGCTCTACCGGATCGAATATGGCAACCGGGTTAATCAGCCCCGTACGGCTTGCGCTCCATTCGATTTCCTGAAGCGTTGTTTCCGCGGTTTCATCCGCCCATTTAAAGGCGATGGAATCCCTGGGGAACTTCGCTGTCCGGCCCAGTGACTGACCGTAAGCAATATCATCATAAATCAGCACCAGTCCGTCCGAGGGAACGTCATATTCCGCCACACGGCTTTCATAATCCTCCACAGCGGACAGGATGGACTGTGCATCCACCTCCTGATATTCCACCACCTCAAAGCCCTGCTTTTTTAAAAATATGAACTGTTCTTTTCTCGAATTCTGAAAGTCCGCTCCGTCCGCGCGTACAAGGGCAAAGGCAAAAAAACGGACGTTTCTCTGTGCGGTGATTTCATTATTCAGCTGGCGGACGGAACCGGAACAGAGATTCCTCGGATTTTTGTATCTGGCGTCGGCGTCCTCGATCTGTTCATTGATTTTGCGGAAATCCTCATAAGTGATGACAGCCTCTCCCCGGAGAACAAGTTCTCCCTGGTAAGGAATTGCCAGCGGGACATTCACAAATACCCTGGCATTGCCGGTGATCACTTCCCCGATCTCTCCGTTTCCTCTTGTGACGGCCTTGAACAGCCGGCCGTCGCGGTAGGTCAGGACGATGGTCAGGCCGTCCAGCTTCCAGGACAGCAGTCCCTTCTGCGCGCCCAGCCAGTCCCTCAGCTCTTCCCTGCTCTTTGTTTTTCCCAGCGAAAGCATGGGGCTTTCATGCCGCTCCTTGGGCAGCTCGTCAACAGCCTCATACCCTACGCTGATGGTAGGGCTTCCCGCCATAACGGTGCCCGTTTCCTCTTCCAGTGCTGTCAGCTCATCATAAAGTTTATCATATTCGTAGTTGCTCATGATTTCGCGATCTTCGGCATAATATGCTTTCGCGGCCTCTCCAAGCTTTGCGATCAGTTCCTTCATTCTTGCAGTCTTGTCCATCTGCACTTAACGCTCCTTTTCTCAGGAATGCAGCATTCCATATAGTTCTTCCAATTCTTCTCCCGTCACCAGACGGTAATTGCCCGGCTTCAGCTTCCCGATGGTAATATTCGCTACGCGGACACGCTTGATTTCCTGGGCGTCGTAGCCCAGCGCACGGCACATGCGGCGGATCTGCCGGTTCAGCCCCTGGGTGAGGACGATCCGGAATACAAATTTTCCCTCCTGCTCAATTGTGCAGGGACGGGTGGTGACATTGAGCTCCTTGAGAAAAACGCCCGCCGCCATCTTTTCCAGGAAGGTATCATTAATCGGCTTATTCACACGGACCAGGTATTCCTTCTCGTGGTAATTGGCCGCCCGCATCAGTCCGTTGATCAGATCCCCGTCGTTTGTCAAAAGAAGCAGCCCCTCCGAATCCTTGTCCAGCCGTCCGGCATAAGTCACCCGGATAGGGTAATCGATGGCGTCACGGATGGTTTTCTCCGCATATTTATCCTTTTCCGTACAGGTAACTCCCACGGGCTTATAATAGGCAAGCACTACCTTACGATCCTTCTTTTCCAGCATGCGCCCGTCCACCGCAACATCATCCGCCGGAGTGATCCGCATGCCCGTTTCAGCAGGGATACCGTTTACCATGACCCTGCCTGCTTCTATCATGCGGTCGGCTTCCCTGCGGGAGCAGATCCCGCAGTCAGCCAGATATTTGTTTAACCGTTCCTGTTTTGTATTATCGTCCATATTATCCTCATTTTAACTGTTCAGTGCCCTCACAGTTACTCCTCATTCCGTATTCTTTCCCAAAGCGCATATTGTTTATTAGTAACTGTTCAGTACCCTCACAGTTACTGCTAAAATCCATCCTAAATCGCCTTTGGCGATGGATTTTAGCACTCTTGAATCACTTTCTTACGGTCAACGCAGTAAATGCGCTGACCTGCTGAACAGTTACGTTTATTATACACTAGGTATTTTTTCCATGCAAACAGAAAAATGTTCTGTTTCCTATTGAATTACGCCGCACGCCATCTTCTCTCCCGAATCCCCGGAAGGCTGGGTATGGTAGTCATCGGGCATGGAATGGATAACTACCGTTCTTCCCAACACATCTCTGGGTGTAAATCGTTCCGTATAAAATGCGAGCCATGATCTTCCCCGGTTTTCTTCAAGCACCGGCATATCCCCGGCATGGGCCGGATGGGGGCAGCCGTCGGGATTAAAGTGGGAGCCGGCATCGGCAAAGGGATCCTCTTCATTTCCCGTGCAGGCGGCCCCTTCATGGATGTGGAAGCCGAAGAATCCCCTTTCACAGGTTTCTTCCTCATGAGGCAGACCGGAAATATCGGCCATCACGATGGTGCCGTCCAGAAAGTCATAGAAGGTGACAAGCCCTTCCACCTGCGGGTATTTTTCGGAGCCCTGCACATGGGCAAAGGCTCTTGGCTGATTTGCAAGGAACTGCAGAATTGAATCCGTCATTAATCTTAACACAGTTTTTCCTCCATAAAAAAGCTTCATAACTTTTTTCTTCCATAAAGTTACGACAAAGTTTCTTTATATATATATTCCTGTGTCCTGTCCATATAACCTCCCGGCTGCGGTTCGGGCATAAATATAGCCGCCGCTGTAGGTTCAGCGGCGGCCGGTTGCCGATGTTTATGGCTGATTAGCCGATGCGTCTGTCTTTTTCACGGCGCGTAGTTTCCCCGCTGTTACGGCGGGAGGAACTGCCTGTACGGCCGGCTCCTGCGGGTCTGCCGGATGCCGAATCGCGGTATTTGCGGCGTTCTCCCCCTTTGTCTTCGGGGAAGCTCCTGCGCTTGCCGTCATTCCTGCCGTAACGGGGATTATTTCCACGTCCGTCTTTTCCGGAACGATTGTCTCTGTCCTGACGGCCGCTGCCGAAATCACGGCTGCCGCGGTAATTCCTGCGTCTTTCGGGGATCACCTCCTGGATTTCCTGGGGTTCCTCTCCCATCTGCATTTTCAGGAAGGCGGCTGCAAGCTCGACAGCGCTGTAATCGCTGTCTTCCAGCTTCCTTTCTATCATATCCGTCAGTTTATCCAGCTGTGCGCCTTCCAGTGTCTCAAATGCGGCACGCAGCGCCTTTTCAGCCTTGATGGATACGATGTCCGCAGCGGACGGCACCTTTCTTTCCTGAATGGTTGTCTTACAGCTTCTTTCAATGTCTCTTAAACGGTACATTTCCCGGTTGGAAACAAAGGTAAAGGAACGGCCTTCTCTTCCTGCGCGTCCGGTACGTCCGATTCTGTGCACATAGTATTCGATATCCTGGGGAAGATCGTAATTAAATACGGCTTCCACATCATCCACATCAATTCCCCTGGCCGCCACATCCGTTGCGATCAGAATCTGAAGGCTGCCGTTACGGAAACGGTGCATTACGGTATCTCTCTGGTTCTGGGAAAGATCACCATGAAGGCCTTCGGCCGTATAGCCTTTATTTTTCAGGGTTTCAGAAAGCTCATCCACCATTCTCTTGGTATTGCAGAAAATCAGGGATCTCTGAATCCCGTAATAATCCAGAAGGCGGCTTGCAACCTCCACCTTAATCTGGCTGTTCACACGGTAATAATACTGCTTTACAAGCGGAATGGTCAGCTCCTGCTTGGTCATCTTCAGATAGACCGCATCCTTCTGGTAGGTATCGGTAATCTCCAGGATGGGCTTGGGCATTGTGGCTGAGAAGAGCGCTGTCTGGTGCTCGGAAGGGATTCCCTGGAGGATAGTTTCGATGTCCTCCCGAAAGCCCATGTTGAGCATTTCATCCGCTTCATCCAGAACCACCATATTCACATGCTCCATCTTCAGCGTATGGCGGCGCATATGGTCCATTACACGGCCGGGGGTGCCTACAATAATCTGTACGCCGCTTCTTAAGGCTTTAATCTGTCTGCTGATATCCTGGCCGCCGTAAATGGGCAGGATCTTTATTCCATGCATATATTTGGCAAAACGATGCATTTCATCTGCCGCCTGGATGGCAAGCTCCCTTGTGGGGCAGAGGATGACTGCCTGCAGGCTTCTGTTGTCAGGGTCGATATTCTGTATGACGGGGATTCCGAAGGCCGCCGTCTTGCCGGTTCCTGTCTGTGCCTGGCCTATCACGTCTTTTCTTTCCAGCAATACGGGAATCGCCTGCTCCTGTATAGGTGTCATCTGGTCAAAGCCCATTTCCTCCACAGCGCGGAGGATCCGGGAATCAATGTCTGCATCCTGGTATCTCGTTATTTCCATTCAAAAGTCCTTTCTTATTTCCACTCTTTTTTCACGCAAAAAGACAACACCCGTGATATCAGGGTGCTGTCCTTCTTTCTACGAATCTTTTCTATTATACTGTGCCGCTTCGGCAGCTGTCAAGCTTTTTGCAAAAAAGCTTTTTCACATTAATTATGGGTATGCAGCAGCTGATGGGCTTTTTCTCCAAGGGGCGCGCCCATATATTCCGCATAAAGTTTTTTGATTCCCGGATTGTCATGGGAAAAACGCAGCGGCCGCTGCTCGTCCAGCTTGTAAAGCCTGGGGCCTCTTACGTCCGCCATCTCCACGCCGTCCAGTATGGGCTGTCCCCCGCCGCCCACACAGCCGCCGGGGCAGGCCATTACCTCCACAAAGTCATAATGGACGGTTCCCGCGCGGAGATCCTCTATCAGATCCCTTGCATTTTTCAGTCCGCTTACCGTACATGTGCGCAGCGTCCTTCCTCCCAGAGAAAACTCCGCCTCCCTGCGGCCTTCAAAACCTCTGACATCGGAAAATGTATCCGCCGGAGGATTGACGCCTTCCACACAGTAGTAGGCCGTTCTTAAGGCCGCTTCCATAACACCGCCGGTTACGCCGAAAATAACGCCCGCTCCTGTGCTCTCCCCCAGCGGGGAATCAAAGGCCTCCTCGGTAAGCAGCGCCGGCGCAATATGCTCCGCGCGCACCAGTCTGGAGAATTCTCTTGTGGTAAGTACAATGTCCACATCTGCTCCGCCTCCGGCGCTGTACATATCAGGAAGCGTTGCCTCCATTTTTTTGGAGACACAGGGCATAATGGAAATACTGCATATTTTCCCGGGATCCGCACCGATTTTTTCTGCAAAATAGCTTTTGGCCACGGCGCCGAACATCTGCTGCGGCGATTTTGCCGTGGAAAGGTGATCCGCCATGTCGGGATACTGGGATTTGAGAAAACGTACCCAGGCCGGGCAGCAGGAGGTGAACATGGGCCATCTCTTCTCTTCCGGATCGGCAAGCCTTGCAAGCAGCTCGTTCCCTTCTTCCATAATGGTCAGATCTGCGGAAAAATTGGTGTCAAACACATAATCAAAACCGATTTTCTTAAGGGCCGCCGCCATGCGCCCTTCCGTGGCCATATAAGCAGGCAGATCCAGCGCTTCTCCCCAGGCCGCTCTGACGGCGGGGGCCACCTGCACCACGGTAATGGTTTCCGGATCGGCCAGAGCGCGGAAAACCTTTGCGGTATCATCCCGTTCCCGCAGCGCGCCCGTTGGACAATGGGTAATACATTGTCCGCAGATGCTGCAGTCAGATTCTTCTATCCTCCGGTTCCGGGAAACATCCACTGTAGTTCTGGAACCGGTGTTCTGTACGTCCCAGATATGCAGGTCCTGTACCTTATCGCAGAACTGTACGCAACGCATGCATTTGATACATTTGCCGAAATCCCTGATCAGCGGGAAGCTGTTATTCCACGGCATTTCCGTAATTTCTTTTTCATAAGGAATGTCAATGATGCCCAGATCGTTTGACAGCTTCTGGAGGTTACAGTTTCCGCTCCTGACGCAGGTGGCGCAGTTGCTGTTGTGCTGGGATAAAATCAGTTCCACGTTTGTCCGCCTGACGGAACGCACCTTGGGAGAATTGGTAAAAAGCACCATGCCCTCCTCCACCGGGTTATTGCAGGCGGTGATCAGTTTGGTTTTTCCCTGCATTTCCACCACGCATACCTTGCAGGCGCTGATTTCGTTGATGCCCTCCAGATAGCAGAGATGGGGAATCATAATCCCCACGGACGCCGCTGCCTTCATGATTGTCGTACCTTCCGGCACGCTGATTTTCCTGTTGTCTATTGTCAGTGTTACCATATTGCCGCGCGGCCTCCTTTCAGGTTCCCATATCCGTAATGATCACAGCGCAGACAGCGTCCGGCTTCCTGCGCCGCCTCTTCTCTGGTCATGCAGCGTTCTATTTCGCAGAAATCCTGCTTCCGCTCGTCAGCTTCCCGCTCTTCCATATTGACGCGTCCGCAGGCCTTCTTGTCCCCGTAATTTACCTGGGGGATATCCACATTGCAGGCTATGACATGATGATAGCCCAGGTATTCATCAATATTTGCTGCCGCCACCTTTCCTGCCGCAATGGCACGGATAACCGTGGCGGGACCTGTTACACAGTCGCCGCCTGCGAAGATGCCGGGGATATCCTTTACCGTGGATTCCTCCAGCGCTTCAATGGTCCCTCTTTTCACAGGGACGCCGGAATCTTCAAAATGGCGGGATTCAATACCCTGGCCGACAGCAACGATGACGATATCACAGGGGATTCTTTTGGGTTCCACGTTGGCCTTTACCGGACGGGCGCGGCCCCAGGCGTCAATGGGGCCGATAATCTGCGGTTCTACCCAAAGTGCGGCCACATTACCCTTTTCATCAGCTTCCACCCTTACCGGGGCTTTCAGGCTGTAAAGCTCGGCGCCTTCCGCAATCGCGCCCTCTACCTCCTCCGGCAGGGCGGTCATGTCATTCTGGCGTCTGCGGTAAGCGATGCCAACCTTGGAAGCGCCAAGGCGCAGCGCGGAACGGGTACAGTCCATGGCTACGTTTCCGCCGCCTACTACAACCACACGTTTTCCTGTAAAATCAGGGGGATTGCCGTCCCCGATGCTGCGGAGCATTTCCACCGCGGATATTACGCCGCGGGCATCCTCTCCCTCCATCCCCACCTTCTTATCAGTATGCGCGCCTATGGCAATATAAACCGCGTCAAATTCCTCACGGAGGCGGCTTAGGGGAATGTCGTTTTCCCCATTCCCGATATTCACATTGGTATGTACTTCCACGCCGGTGGACAGAATCGCTTCAATATCCTCGTCCAGCCGTTCCCTCGGGAAACGGTAGTTGGGAATTCCGTAGCGTAGCATTCCGCCCAGCTTGCTTTTCTGCTCAAAAACAACAGCATGATGCCCCATCAGCTCCAGATAATAAGCGGCGGAAAGGCCGCCGGGGCCGCCTCCGGCAATGGCGATCCGTTTTCCTGTGGACGGCGCTTTGGGAGGCACCGGGACTGTATTGGCCCGCGCATTGTCCACGGCCATTCTCTTCAGGCCGCGGATGTTGACGGAGCTGTCAATCATATTCCGACGGCAGCGGGCTTCGCAGGGATGTTCGCAGATGAGGGCGCATGCGGTGGGGAAGGGATTGTCCTTACGGATAAGAGATACGGCGTCCGCGTACCGTTCCTCTCCCACCAGCGCAATATAACCTGGAATATCCACCCCCGCAGGACAGAGTGCCACGCAGGGCACCGGCTGGGTGATGGAATAGGAGCATTTTCCGTGCTCAATATGATAGATAAAGTCATCTCTGCAGCCCTGGAGTCCTGCCAGCACCATGTGGGCGGCTTCAAAGCCGATGGCGCAGTCTGCGGAATCCGTAATGTTGTTGGCGGTTTCTTCGATGAGCGCCAGGGTATCCATGGTCGCGGTGCCGTCCAGAACCTGTTCCAGCAGATTCTGAAGCTGTCCCAGGCCTATACGGCAGGGTACACACTTACCGCAGGTCTGCGCATGGCACAGCTTGAGAAATGACAGCTGCAAATCCACCGGGCACAGACCCGGCGGGCTGGCAACGATATGACGCTCCAAATCCTTGTACAACCGTTCCACAGTCAGCTGGGCCCGGTCTGGTGTGCTGATTTTCAGTCGGCTCATTGATATGTAACTTCCCCTTTCCTTCTGCTTTTGCATATTTTATGTATTTTCTGATTCTGAGGATTTTAAGACTGTTAAAATTATAACATATATTTATCCTGTATACTAGCATAATTGAATAATTTTAACTTTTATATGCAAAAAATATTAATATATTTTTACAAGAAGCAAATCAATTGTGTACACTTTAATATTCAATTGTGCCTTACGTTTTACATGAATTCTTGTGTTCCACAGTCATTTTGACTGTAAAAACAAGAATAATCAGGATTAGAAAATACAGGGAAGCTTTTCAGGAAACGAATCCGTAGGCTTTATGATTAAATAAAAAAACGCAGCGGCATCAGATGTTAAAAATCCGATGCGCTGCGTTTAAAAATATTATGAGGAAGCACTTTCCAGAATAACCTCCACCGCTTTTTCAATCAGTTCATCACGGCCTTCCCGGATTCCCTGGATGGTGGGTTCCACATAAATATCCGGAGTCAGTCCCCACCCTCTGTGTCTGCGACATTTTTCCCTTTATAGTAATCTGGATTATCAACGCCAACATACATGGGTTTATCTAAAATAAACCGGCCGGGGACCGTCAGGGACATGATAACATAGTTTTTCTGTTCCGGCATAATAAGGCAGCCCAGGGAATAAACGATGAAATCGCTGGGATAATGGCGCAGATCCACAATGATACCCAACGTATCCTTAAATTCTTCCATGATGGTAAAGATTTCTTTTGCCTTCAATGCACCCGGATCGATATAGCCTATGGAATTCTCAAGCAGCCGATGGGAAAACGGTTCAGGCTCATTGGAGGATTCACTCCTGACCCGTTCAATGCAGGGAACGGCAATATCAAAAATTTCATCGTCCCTTTTTACGGTCAGTGTGATTTCATCCGCATATCCCCGGAAAATATCTTCAGGCAGGTCATTGAGCACCACAGTGGATTTGATTTTGCTTTTCTCCGCGATATAATCTCATATCTCTATGCCGTCAGGAATTCCAGGAATACACTGTCCCAGTCCTCCCCAATTATGTCCTTATAAGGATAATAATACTCTATCATATTCCAGTAACGGAAAAGGCCCAGCATACGGTAGCCCTGATCGGCATAATTCATTGGGGAACCATTATTTTATCAAAGGAAACATAGGAACGGTTTTTATCTATATAGCCTGATTTGGAAATATTGATAAGAAGGCTGCTCAGCTCCGGGGATAAGTAGCTGCTGTCATAAATCCAGTCCGTTCCGGCCTCCAGGACTATCTCGCCCTTTTCCTCAGATTCATTCTCCTTAACCGTCCCCAGCTTATGAATCCAGCCATATAAAACAGCATTGACTTCCTCTTCGTCCGATGCACCGATAACAGCCGGAAGGACGCGGAAAAGCTCGTAATCCCAGTTGACATCGCCCTTCAGGATTTTAGGATGGTAATACTTTGCAAAACCCCCAGACCCGGCACAGCTTATGAAGCCGCTGCGACATTTCCTGATCCGGCGAGCCGATGGAAACACGGCTTCCATCATCAAATTCGTGATCAAACTGTCTGCCCCCTGCTTCTATCCTGTAGCAGAGAAAACAGATTAGAACCGTTATGCATGCAATCAGCCCCCATTTAACCCATGCGCGCGGCCCCTTCTTCCATTTTGACATATACAGCCCCACCCATGCACAAATACTTTTTATCAGTATACCATCTTTTTAATAAAAAGTCCCAGCTTTTCGGTTAATATATAGCAGTAAAAAAGGAGCCTATTCTTCCACTCTGATAGCGGTCTGCAGGATATAGTCCTCATTTTCCCCGTTTTCATGTTCTATGGTAAAGACCTTCTGTATGAGATATTCTCCCGGCGCTGTTCCTTCATACATAATGGAAAAATCGATGGTTTCTTCGGCGCTGCCTCCGGCGGGGATGACCCGCAGGACCTGAAGCCATGCCGTATTTTCCTTCATGGGCAGCTCGCGGTAGCCTCCGTTTTCTTTTATCAGCATACGATATTCGTCATCGTAATAAACAGTCTGGCCGGTAAAGTTTGAAATGGTCAGGGTAAGGCTGGTATCATCTGCGGTGCAGGTATCCCTGTCGGTTTCCATGAGAATACCCTCCTCCGGCTGTGCCGGAGGAAACAGCTCGGCTTCTTCCTTTGTCATAAAATCAATGTTGGAATTTAGGATTTGCCCGGAAACAGCGGTATATAAACCATCAGGATAATTCTCTGAAGCATAGGCTTCCAGCTTCGCCAGAAGCTGTCTTGTTTTATCCCTGTCTGAGGAATACTCATACAGAGGGCCGAAAACCTCCTCCAGACTGCTTCGTTCATACTGGTGATAATAGGTGTTATTGCCTTCCTCGATAGCATAGCTGATTTTCCCTGCGTTTTCTATTGTGGCGAAAAGCAAAACCGCATTGGAGAAGGTCCACCCGGAATCCTCCGGCCGCTGGCTGCCGTCCTTTACCCGGTAGATCATACGCAGCTCATAAGGTTCCTCCGAGGTCTGCAGTTCCATTTTCTCATAGACCAGCTCCTCCGGTACGGGTAGCCTTCCAAATAAAGCCTGATCCTGGAAGGGGCTTCCGATATAAGGAGTCCTTCCGGCGGAAAGATAAGCAGCCAGCTCGTCTGCTGACAGAGCCTTGCCGTCTGCTGGAATTGTCTCTGCCACAGCTTCCGGTCCGGGCTCTTTTCTTACCGGCGAAGTCAGAAGGACGACTGCAGCTGCCGCTACCAGAAGCAGCGCCGCAGCGCATAGCCAGCCGGCAGGCTTCCTGAAGCCAAGAGCATGCTGAATCCGTTTTTTGGTATTGCTCTCTCCGAAGGCCATGGGCGCAAGCAGATGGATACCGCTGCTTTTCATACCCAGCTGCAGCAGTGTTTCCGCATAGCCGGCACGCTCCTGTGACGTCATTTTACGGAGCACCCGGTCGTCGCAGGAACGCTCCATGTCCTCTGTCATCAGCTTGAAATAAAGCCAGACAAGGGGATTAAACCAGTGCAGCAAGGCGGCAAGAAAACAGAATGGCTTAACAAGATAATCCCGGCGGGAAAAGTGTTCGTTTTCATGAGAAATCACATGGTGCTGCTCTTCCTGGGACATCCCGGCGGGCAGGTAGATCACAGGATGGAAAAATCCCAGCAGAAAGGGTGTTTCCAGCGCTGCCGATTCGTAAACCGGCGCCCGTCCTTTCGTATTTTCCACAAGAATTACGGCCTGGGCCGTTCGTTTCTTCAAGCGCAGAAAAGTATACAATGCAGCCGTCAATATTATGAACACTCCCAGCAGCCACAGAGTGAAAAACATTCCCATCAGCAGTCTGTCAGGCGCGATGCCGCTTCTTCCGGCCGCAGCTGTCGCCCTGCGTACGGCACTGTCCGGCGCAAGGCTGTTGACTACGGAGGTATATGCCTGAAAACCGGCGGAAACCATCCCTTTATAGGTTACTGTATCCTGCCGGACTGGAATAAGGCTGAGAGCCGATTCCAGGCTGAAGGGACACAAAAATCTTACAAACACCAGGATCCAGAGCGCATAAAAATACCCCGCAGGCACTTTTTTCAGCAAGGCTCTCAGAAGCAGGACCACAACGCCCGCACAGGAAGCGGACAGGGTCATGTTCAGTATTTTCGGAAAAATATGCAGCAGGCCTTCCATATTTTTTCTCTCCCTTCTTATGAATCGTTTCGTCCATCCGACATGCTTGCGGCATCTATCAGACGCTTCAGCTCTTCCGCTTCCTGACGGGTCAGCTTCTTATCCCTGAGGAAAGCGGCGACAAAGGCAGGCAGGGAGTTTCCGAAACTCCGGTGTATCAGCTGTTCGCTTTCCTGCCTGCATACCTCGTCTTTTTTTACAATAGCGGTTACGGTAGCATTTTCATTTTTCAGAATGCCTTTTTCACACAGCTTTCTTAAAACGGTGTAGCTGGTGGCTTTCTTCCAGCCAAGGCGTTCCTGGGCTGTCTTAATTAATGCTGTGGAATTTATGGGCTCGTTCTCCCATACAAGATCTGCAAAACGGTATTCTCCATCCGGGATTTTCGGTATTTCCATGAATGTCGGGCCTCACTTTCTTCATTGGCGGTTAAACAGCTGTTTTCAGTTTATATATGTAAAAAGGTTTATTGTCATAAACCTAGTTTATAACAATAAACCTTCCCTGTCAATTTATTTTGCCGCAGATATTTTTTACGTTCCTCAGCTTTTTTCCGGGTTTTCCGGGCAGATGTATCGTATCAGGCCCTTACTGTGTTCTCCGTATTCAATCGCTTCCGCAGGGCAGCGGCAGATACAGGCCATGCAGTGGGTGCAGCTCTTACCCCATACAGGTTTTCCGTCTGACAGGCGGATATTGTCCAGGGGACAGACCTGAATGCATTTGCCGCAGGAAATGCAGGAATCATCAGCATAAAATTTCCGGGCATGGACGAATACCGGATAAAAAATGTCATTCACAATACCGCTGCTTATTTTATCCTTCAATGCGACGGCAGGCCGGGGAAATACTTTGCCGCTCTTTATCAAAAGGGCGGCCTCATCCATCACTTTTTCCGACCGGCGGATAATTTCCAGCGCCTCGTCCTGTGCCGGCGCGGAATACATCGCAATATAGTTTTCCGGCATTACCACTTCCATGCAGCCGCAGAAATCAAGCTTCTTTGCATTGCATAACTTTTCAAGATAAGCGCCTGCATTTCCGATACTGCCGCCGCAGGTCATTACGAAATAAATGCTTCTGTTTCCCGTAAGCGCTGTATTCTCCAGCCATTCCTGCACGATGCGCGGTATCCTCCAGGCATAGGTGGGGACAACGATAACCCAGGGCTTTTCTGAGTGCAGCTGAGAATAATCATGACTGCGGATTTTCCCAAATAAATCCACGGCGTCGTCATTGATTGCTTTGCCGATTCTCTTAGCGGCATATTCACTGTTACCTGTCCCGGAAAAGAATAAAATCATAATCTGCTTCCTCCTGTCATGATTTGCTGATATGCCGGACGCTTGCATAAATAAGGTTGATTACATCTGAAATCTCTTTCCACTGCGTTTCATCGGCGCTCAGATAATAATAATTTTTCGTTCCCTCTCTCCGCATTGCGACGATTCCGGCTTCTTTCAGGATCTGCAGATGATGGGAAACGGAAGGCCTCGTTAAATGGGTTTTTTCCGCAATCTCCCCAACCCGGATTCCCGACAGATCACTTTCCAAAAGCACGAGAAGAATCAACTGTCTCGTTTCATCGCCAATAGCGGTGAATGCATTCCGGCAGTCTCGGAACCCGGCCACGATTTTCTGTAAATTTTCTTCACATTCTTTTGCCATTTTTAGCCCTCTACATATATTTGACGATTAATTTTTCACGTTGTACGGAACGTAAGAATTTCACATCCGGATAGCCCAGCACCAATGTCATGGCGGCACGTTTTCCCTTCGGAATGCCTATTGCCTTTCTGATTTTAGGGGAGGTATTTGCCGCCATTGTGAAAAATCCACTGAATAACACGCCCAGGCCGTTCGCCTCCGCCACAAATTCCATATTCTGTGCGGCGAGGATACCATTCGTTTTATCCCTGGCCAGAATAACAATTACTGTCGGAGCGTTAAAAAAGAAGAAGTGTTCATCAATTTTATTTTTGCGTGCCATGGGGCTGAATAAATCGGCAAACGGCTTTATTTTCCGGAACACTGCCTTATGGATCTTCGGAAACGGATGACGTCCAAAACCTCCTCGGGCTTCAGGCGGAAATCTTCTTTTTTCTCATTTTGTCCGGTATCGTAGCCGCTGATTGAAACGGCCCTCATAGGGCAGACTGCGGTGCATTGCCCGCAAATTAGGCAATCGTCCAACAGGGTTACTGCTTTTTTGTCCTTTATCTCTATGCTGTGCGCGGGGCATACCCTGGCGCATATACCGCAGCCAATGCATTTTGACGTATCAATTTCCACTTGATGCTGTTTCATTATCCGGGCTCCTTTCGTTTAAGTTCATTAACCATTATACTATAACGAAGCGGGTGGATTATTCAACATCGGTAAAGAAAATCGTTACCAAGCTTTTTATTCGCTCTGAGCTTCCCATGCTCTTTTCAGAAGGAAGGATGCGCCACGAAAAAAGGATTCCGGCCGCTGTGCGGCTGACGAAATCCTTTTTTTTCGGGAATTAATCCGGTATTGTTTTGAATATATAATTATGTTGCAAAAAATATCATGCTATAGCAAACTGATCATTTGAAAATTTTTCAAAATTATTTGTTACAAAAACCGGTTCCTGTAAGCGGAAGGCGACTCTCCCTCCACGCTCTTAAACACCTTGGTAAATACCCTGTAATCATGGAAACCGGCTTCACCTGAAATTTCGCATATACTCTTCCTGGTTGCAGCAAGCAGTGTTTTCGCTTTATCTATGCGGAGCCTTGTCAGGTAATCATGGTATTTCATGCCCAGCTCATTTTTGAACAGCTGGCTGATATAGGATGGATTCATGTGAAACTCATCCGCCAGGCTCTGAAGTGTGATATCCTCTGACAAATGCTGCTGCAGATAGGCTGCCAGCTGGAATACCGGCTTATTGTCTTTTTCTTCCGCCGCCGGCTGCTTTTCCCGGATAAGCTTAAGTTTTACGGCGTCGATTACCTTGCCGAATTCCCTGAAATCAACCGGCTTTAAGATATAATCCGTTATTTGCAGGCGGAGGGCTTCCCGGCAGTATTCAAATTCATCATAGCCGCTTACAATAATGCAGGCACAGTTCTCATTATGGCTCCGAATCATGCGCAGGGCATCCAGACCGGACATTACCGGGATATTGATATCCATTATGATAATATCCGGCTTATATGTTTTTGCCAGATTGACAGCCATTACCCCGTCGTATGCTTCACAGACGATTTCACAGCCATAGGCCTTCCAATCAAACAGCCTTTTAAACCCTTCCAATATTGTCACTTCATCATCAACCAGCATCACCTTCAGAGAATTTCCCATGCCTGCCTCCAGTTTAAAAATTATGCCTCTCTCATCAGTGTAACCTTAACCGCGCCTGAAGAATGTCTGCCTTCCAGAGATACTTCAATTATAAATTCCAGCCTGCCGCCGTCAAACATATCCGCATTAAAAACGATTTCAGCTTCAGCCTTTGAGCCATACAGATTATTCAGGGGAAGCGTAAATGCCCTTCCGTTTTTCAGTTCCACGCCTGACGGCATATAAACCGTAATCCTGGCCCACTGCTGTTGCCTCATCGTATGCGAATTGGTAACGGTTACTTTTACCTTACGCTCTTCTCCTGCTTTGAAGAAAACGGAATTTTCATAATCAACCATAAGGTTAAAAGCAGGGAAGGAATATCTTACCGCATAGGGAGACAGGCGGCAAAGCTCTCTGATGGGCAGCGCTTCATCCTTTCCGTTGCCGTTTATTTTAGGCAGATAATCCGTCGTCCTGCTGCAATACAGCGCTTTGCCCTCTTTACATTCGATTGTCATTCCGCCCTCGGCAAAAATATCGCAGATATCCTGTCCCAGGAAGCCGGGGGCTGCCTTCATTACCCGTTCTGTCAGTTCGGTTACCGTGGAGGGCACCCAGATTCCCTCGCTTGTTTTGTCAATACAGAGCGTTGCAATTTTGTCGTCAAGGGGAGCTGTCCATTCTTCCGGAAGGCCTGATGCGCCGGCTATGATTCCCAGTACTGCGCCTAATGTGGCGCATGTGCAGTCCGTATCTTCGCCGCAGGCCACCGCCATGCAGAGGCTTCTGCCGAAATCCTCTTCGCCGTATAACCAGCCGGCAATAGTGAATGCCACATTTTCAGGAGCGTCAAAGCCCGGTGCTCCCGTCTCCATTCCTTCGTTGCCTTCCACGGGGATTTCATTGAGGGTGCCGCTTTGAATGCCAAAGGTACCGGGAGCCGTGTTATGGATCTGGATGCGGGCTTCCCTGAAATCCGTATGCTTATCGTAGCATTCCAGAGCCTTCAGGATAGCTTTTGCCGTTGCGCTTTCCTCAGGAATATAGGACAGGGCGATATCTATCAGGGTCCGTTTGTCACTTTCCGCAAAGGCGGCGCTCTGCAGAGCCGCGAAGAAAATTTCACCATACATGCCTTCGCCTTCATGATCGACAATGGCATCCTCGTAGGCATAGCGTGCCGCCAGATCCGGATGGCCGGGAGCCAGGCAGGCCCAGATTTCGGAGCGGATATAGCAGCCGCAGCTGTCCTTATAAGTATTATCGATCAGGCCCGAAAGGGGAGGCTGCAGGCCCGCCCGCAGGTTAGCCTTTCCTGTCCCGTATTCCACCCAGTTGGGAATACAATAGGAAAGCCAGTATTCTCCCAAAATAGAAGCATTTACATTCCTTCCGTAACGCTCCACCGCGGCCAGCCAGATAATCTGCAGATCCAGATCATCGTTGGGCGGAGGCCCCATGGATAGATCCTGCGTATAGAAAGAAATATCGTTTACCTGACGCCTCCCTTCGAAGGGCGCCCCCAGCACACCTCCGATGTTTTTTCCTGCCCAGCAGCCCATCACCTTGTCTTTGTAGGTTGCAAAATCCAGTTTCATTTTTTCATACCCTCTCTTTCTAAATTGTTGTTTATTATTAATGTCACCGTTACGCCGCCTTCCGGATTATCCTGGTACGACAGGCCCGCCGTATCTGGGTAAAACATTTTCAGCCGTCTTTGTACATTAACAATCCCTATGTGCATTTCTTCCGATCCTGTTTCACAGGATTCATCCCCTGCATTCTTGAGCACATTCTCCAGAAGACTTTTCGTTCCCCGGGACATGCCTGCCCCGTTATCATAAATTTTTATTATAATTTTCTCTTCATTTTCTTCATCGCGGCATACGGAAAGTTTCACCTTTCCACGGTATCCCACCGCACGAAGGCCGTGCATGACGCTGTTCTCTATCAAAGGCTGGAGGATAAAATTAGGCATTTCCACCTGCAGCAGCGTTTCGTCTATTTCGTACTCACAGATAAGCTGCGGATATCTGCAACACATCAGCTTCAGATATGCCTGTATCAGCCGGATTTCATGGCTTACCGTAACCATCTGGCTGTCCGCTTTTACACTGAGCCTGAAAAAATCCACCATCTGCATAATCATTGCCGCCACGTCCCGGTCTCCATTCAGCTCCGCCTTTATCCGTATGGTATCCAGCGTATTGTAAAGGAAATGGGGATTGATCTGATTTTTTAAATAAAGCAGTGACATTCTCTGCTGTTTCAACTCCGCTTCTTTCAGCCGGACCTTTCCCTCATATTCAGATTCAATCAGCTGGTTGATGATATCCATCATATTATTGAAGGAGGCGACCAGCTGGCCTGTTTCATCCTGTGTGGTGACCACAAAACGCATCCCCATATCGTCCTGGTCAAAATGAGCCATTGAATCTGACAGGAATTTCAGCGGCCGCAACATCCTTTTTGTCCCATGAAAGGTCAGCCATACGGTGATCCCCAGCAAAATAACAAATATGATTACGGTTATACCGATAAAACGCATGGCATCCTTCCATATCAGCCCGACAGCCCTCCTGGTAACGAGGATCATACCGCTGTAATCCGATTTCTGGTAGGTGATAAGCCAAGGCACACCGTTGATATTTTCCTGGAAAACACCGCTGCTGCCGTTCATTTTATAATATATTTCAGGTGCTGCATTTTTCATGTTTTTTCCAAGACATTCGGAGGCCTCGTCGCAGACAATGTCTCCCTCCTCCGTGAGCAGCGTATATTCCACCTCATCATCCAGATACTCATTCAGCACATCCCGGATATCCTCCATATTGGTAATGAGTACGATATGCCCTATCTGCTCATTGGGAGAAAAACTTTTAATCCCCCTGACCAGATAAATGCAGTGATTGGTGTATTCATTTTCAAGCCGCCTTAAGCTGTAGCGCATAAAATCCGGCTGGGTACCCACAACAAGCCGGCATCCGGACACACTTTTTTCCCTTCGTTCCCACTCCTCCATTTTTTTGATAAAGCTACTCATGTCATAATTCCTTCTCTGGGAAGGATCCATGTTGTCCTGCCAGAAAATCAGGGAATCCAGGTCAAACAGGTAAACGGAATTGATATCTTCCCTTATGGTAATCAGTGAGGTGTATAATTTTCTCAGATATTCCACACTTTCAAGCTGTTTGGCATACTCGTAGGAATTATAGGACTTTAATATTTCCTGGGTCCTTTCATCGGAATAGGTCATGAGGGAAACACGTCCCATATCCTTCAGCTTGTTATCTATGGAACTCAGCGTATTGGAAATATAAACATTCATTTTCTGCTTTTCATTCCCCAGCGTCAGTTGATAATTGATGGATACGGTTGCAATTATCAGGGTGATGAAAATCAGTAGAATAATGCTCACATTCATCCATGTAATCTTGGCGCTGAGGCTCTTTTGGATCCGAAGTTTGTAAAGAATGCCTTTCATGCTTCCTCTTTTCGGGACTGCTTATCCTTTGATGGCTCCCTGTGTCAGTCCGGCGATTAAAAATCTGGAACCAAAGATGTAAAAAACTGCAATCGGACTCAGACAGATGACCAACGCCGCATACATAACTTCCAGAGGGAAGCCCTGTACTCCTGCCGTCTGTGTAAAACGCAGCGGGACTACCGAAATCGGCTGCAACGATGTATCATTTATAAAAATCATTGCCATCTGCAGCTCGTTCCAGGCGGAAAGAAATGTCTGAATCAGCACAAAAGCAAGTCCGGGTACGGCGATAGGCATCATGATGCTTGTAAAAATCCGTCCCTTTCCCGCGCCGTCAATTCGGGCGGATTCCATTAATTCATTGGGCAGCGCATCAAAATAATTTTTCAGTACCATCAAATTAAAGCAGCAGTTCAGGGTTGCGTACGGAAAAATCAGGGAAAAAGGGGTATTATTTATTTTAAGCCCTTTTACGATTTGAAACAATGGGAAATTCAATGCAGAGGTCGGTATCATCATTCCCGTTAAAAGCATATAGTAAATCGCCTTTTTGAAAGGAAAATCCAGCTTGGAAAAGGCAAAAGCCGCCATTGCCGCCGCAGCAGATACAATGACAAGGGTGCCGAAAACAACCGCGATGCTGGTAAGGAAATTGGGCGCCAGATTTACCGTTTTAAAAACCCGCACATAATTATTGATGCCTCTTCCCTGAAAGGAGCGGATTACCATGAGCACCAGCGGAAACAGGAATACCGCGGTAGCCGCCAGACAGATCAGCTGTCCGGTTATTTTAAAAAGTAATGATTTTCTCATCAGCCTGCCAACTCCTTATCCTTATCATTCCGATAATAAAATTTCAGCTGTATCAGCGTTATTATCATTGCAATTAGAAACATCACAACTACAATTGCGGAGGCGGGACCCTGCTTAAACAGATTAAAGGACTGTTTATAAATATAGGTGGAAAAGAATTCCGTTGCATAATTGGGGCCTCCCTTCGTCAGCACATAGGGAAGATCAAAGCATTTCAGCGATCCCAGCATTCCCATCATGAAAAGCGTATAATGGGTGCCACGAAGCAGCGGAAAAGTGATTTTCACAAACTGCTGTATCTGCCCTGCGCCATCAATGGTCGCCGCTTCATAAAGATCCTGAGGAATATTCAGCATGTTTGCGTAGTACATCAGCATACTGTAGCCGGTCCACTGCCAGATATTTACGAAAATAATACATACCAGCGCCCATTTAGGATCGGCCAGCCACTGCTGGCAGAAGCCGTCCAAATGAAGGAACCGCAGGAATACATTCAGATATCCCCTGTTTGTTTCGAAAATTTTGGAAAAAACATTTCCTACAATTGCAGGGGTTGCAATTACCGGGATATAAAAGATAATCCGGTAAAATTGCGAAAACTTAAGCCGCCTGATAAAAAAATTGGCAAATACCAACCCGAAAAATGCCTGGATGATTATGGTGAACAACGCAAAAACAACGAAGTTTTTAATAATCTTACGCATAATCGGATCACGAAGAACCGTTTTGTAGTTATCGAATCCCACAAATAATTTTTCGATATTAATCCCATTCCATTCAAAAAAACTGATAACGAAATTGTAGCATATGGGATAGACAATAAATATCAGAAACAATATTATGATGGGAAGGATAAACAGGTAGCCTGAATAATCTTTCTTTTTCACGGTTGCCCTTCCTTTCAATACAGCGGCGCCCATGTCCAGGCACCGCTGTGGGTATTATAGTTATCGGGACTGTGTCTGAGAGGCGGCCTCAATTGTGGCAGCCGCTTCTTCGGGTGTGGCTTCTCCTAAGGCAAGGACCGTCAGTTGGTCACTGATTATCTGTTTCAGATCCGCATAAGCCATTTCACGATAGCCGCCCAGATTATTTTCAGCCTGTTCCAATATGTAAGCCAGGTTGTCAAGCCCATCCTGGTTCATTCCCTGTACCTTCAGATCCAGATCTTTTCTGGAAGGACAATAGGAAAAATAATGGTTTATCAGTATATCCTGTCCCTCATGCAGCATGAAATCGATAAAGGTCCAGGCCGCATCCGCATTCTTAGTGTTTTTATTCATGCAAAGACATACGTCAACAGAAGCCGTAACCGGACAGATCTTACCGTCGTTATTCCAGTCAATCAGAAAAATATCATGGTCCGCGCCTTCCGAATTGAATACCTTATCCTGGTCCGGATCACCGCTTACATAAAAGCCAGCGGCCCAGGAACCATTCTGTATCATGGGAATGCTTCCTTCTTTTTCAAAAAGGTCTGAGGTATCATTATAAACACCCACACCTAACGCTCCGTCCTGAAAAATCCCTTCCGTAAAGCAGGACTGCCAGATTCTGAAGGATTCCACCAAATCAGGATCTGTAAAAGGTGTTTTTCCCTCAATTGCTGAGTACAGCTTTTCTGAATTGATATCATTTGCCATGCTCATCCATGTATCGATGTTAATCCAGGCATCTTTAGCTCCGATGGTAAGCGGATATTGTCCGTTCTCCCTGAGAACCCGGGCGCATTCTTTCAGATCGTCATAGGAGCCGGGGACTTCCAGGCCATATTCCTTCAGCATATTTACATCCGCCCAGGTAAAACCGGCGTAGGTAAGTCCTAAAGGAAGGCCGTAATAGTGCCCGTCCTCGTTCAGGAGATCCATGCAGAAGTCCATGTATTGTGACTGCCAGTCGGAGCCCCAGAAGTTTTCCGCATATGGAGTCAAATCCATCTCAAAGTCTCTGAATTCCTTGATTGTTGCACCTGTCTGCATTCCGAAAACATCGGCTCCCTCGCCGCTTGCCAGATCAATTTTCAGCTTTTCCACATGATCAGTATAGGGCATATAAACATGATTTACTTTGATGTTGGAATACTTTTCCTCAAAAGCTGCAATGACCTCATCAATAGCTGCCCCTTCACCCGGATTCCATGTCTGGAAATTGATTGTCACCTGCTCCTGCGTTCCTTCGGACTGAGCAGTATCTTTACCAGTGCCCTGTTCAGGCGCTTCGCTTCCCGCGCTCCCTCCTGTCTGGGCAGGGCTGCTTCCGCAACCTGCCGTCAGTGAAGCCGCCATAAGAATTGCTAACACCATACATCCTAACCTTCTCTTCATAACGAATTCCTCCACAATTCAATATATTTGTTTTTTGTTGACAAAATTATTATATAAATTTATTTTGTGCACTTTATACCCATTATTTATTGAAATATGTGTTATTTTTTTAGAATTTTATAAGCTGGTGATTATGATTAATTGGTCGCATTGTAAAATTGCTTATAATACAGCCTTTTTGCATATTGTAAGCAAACATTTTTATGAGGCGGAAGTTGATATTTTGATAGAGATATAATACAGGCGGATATGTGATATTCTGATGGCGGTATAATCCAGACGGACAAATGATTTTCAGCAGATGAATGTATAATGCAAAAAATACCGGTTCCATTGTCAGGGAACCGGCATTTTTTAAGTAAGTCTGTTTTATCATTGATTGTTAACTTGTTATTGTTAGCGGGTCACCGCATTCGCTGTACTGGCCAGCATAAAGTGCTGAACATGTGATAATTAAAATCTGTTTTACGATTCATATATCTCTATTTCCATAAATTTTGGTATTTTGGCTTTGCAACCTTTTCCCCCGGACAATATACGAAGAAACCCTTCTTCCTCCATTTTTGCAGCTTCTTTTCTGGACCAGCCGAAATGGCTGCCTAACAGCTTATCCAGTCTCAGCGGTAAGCCATATTGATTGTAAATAGTTACCAGGACTCTTTCCTTGATAAATTCCTGTTCACATTCAGTCGGGGATATTTGTGTCTTTTTATACTGTTTCTGAGACAATTGCGTCTGAAGCAAAGGTAATTTCGTAATCTCTACATCATACTCCGCCTGCTCCCACAGCGCTTCCGCCTTGTTCCGGCTTAAAATCTCCTTACAGCAGCCATACTCTAATGCTGTTGTCCTGTCATTTTGCTGGAAACGTTCATACAGCCTTCTGTCCAGGAAACCGGGAGAGATCCTTGTATAAATATCCAGATTCCAGCTAAAATTACATTTTTCACACCGGTAGATAAGCCTCACATCTATTTTATTGCCATTGGCATTCATCCGGAAGCTTTCACTGCTGTGAAATGCCGTTTTCCGACGGCATCCCGGACAGTTTCTGATGATTGCAGGTGCGGTTTTAGGCACTATGGCCCATTTTTCTATTTTCATAAGCTTGTCTGCATCTCCTTATTGTGTCTGATTGACATATACGGAAGCAGAAGCTATTTTATATTTTTAAGTCGATAAACTGTTCAATACCTTCACAGTTATTACATTTCATACAATAGCTTCTGCTATGCATGAAAAATATCTTCTGTCATAAATCGGTCCTCCCTCTTGGGAAAAGAATAGTCCTTACCGGCAACAATTCAGATAACCGGACTGTTGCTTTAACTATTCTTTTTTCCCTGTATTTGCCGGCTTTTGTATTGTAACATTTCAAACCGGCTGCGGCGCTCCCAAATTCTTTTCTGAAAAAATGATGCGCCAAGCTGACAGTTCAAGGAACTGAACAGTCATGGCTGAACAAAAAAAGGATCCCGTCCCGCCCTGCGGTTTACGAAATCCTTTTCCCTCCGGCTGCTCATGCCGGTCTCTTTTTCTCTTTTGCAATAATTCTCTGGATACTTTTTTCAGAAAGAAAATACTTCATGGATAATGTATCCGTTTTCATGCCTGACAGATAGTCCTCATAAATTCGGCGGTTCCTTTCATCCATTTCCCGGCGGTAATCCGTGGATTCTCCCCAGCATTTCCTGTTTTCTTCTTTCCTTGGTATATAAATATATTCTCCGTCCACATATTGCTGTATCAGTGCCACCACCTCCGGCGGCAATATTTTTTCTGCCTTTCTGTAGCCCATTCTGCCCTCCTGAAAAGTCAAATCCCCCGCAGTAAAGCTGCGGACATTTGATTCCCTCGGCAGAAGCCAATTGGATATATAACCTGGCAGAGTTCACTGCATATCCGGCCGGCCTGCTGTCCGCGGGAATAGTTTCCCGGATGAGCAAAGGCTATTACAAGTCTTTCATATTATATGATTTATTGTCTGCAATAGCCTTTGCTATGCAGAATATATATCTGTAGTCATACAACAACCACCCTCCTTTTGCCTTAACCTTTCCTCATTATATACTATGGTGCTGCATCAGTCCAGCAAGAACTGCAGCTACATTCCTCTGCTCCTGTATTCCTTAGGCGTCATCCCCGCCGCGTCCCGGAAAACGCGGTTAAAGCTTCTCTGGCTTTCAAAACCTGCATCTTCCCATATTTCCGTCAGCGGCTTTCCGGTGGTGCGTATGAGCTGCATGGCATATTCCAGGCGGATACGGTTCAGGTATTCCCGGAAGCTCATCTGCAGGCGGCCGGAAAAGGTATGGGACAGGTAGTATTTATTAACATGCAGCTTCTTTGCCAGCTCTTCCAGGGTCAGAGGCTCCTGGAAATGTCCCATAATATACTGTACAAGACGATAGGTCAGATCCATATTTTCCGGGCTTTCATCTTCGCAAAGCGTCAGGCGGGGAAACAGATACGCCAGCACCACCTGGATCCAGGCGCCGCACAGGCCCGGATCAGTGTTTATTTCTTTTTTGCACAGCCGTCTGAAAGCAAGGGCGGCATCCGCTGGGATATCCTTTTTCCCCAAAAAAGGATTGGCAGGATAATATTTCCGGATGCTTCCCGCATAAGCTCCGGCGATGGCCGAACCGAAAATCAAAAGAAGCGCTTTGCATGTATGCTCCGTCGTATATCTGTGTACCCGCTCGGGGAAAATAACCGCGCATTCGCCGCTTTGCAGCAATCTTGTTTCCCCCATAACGGAAACCCGGATTTCCCCTTCCATGCAATAAAGCATTTCCACATCATCATGCAGATGCGCCGGAAAATTCATATTGTCCGATACACCGATCTGGAGCCTGCCGCTCCGCCTTTCATAAAAAGGATTCATTCTCCTTCTCCCTCCCGGAATATTGCCTGTGGTTGGAATGACCGCAATTTATGGCCACTAATCTTTTAGTTATGGCAATCATTATACGCGCCGTCCTGCTATAATACAAGCATAATCAAGAAAAGCGGAGGATTTGCTATGACAGAGAAAAATGTTTTGATTTTCCAGGGCGGATGGGATGGCCATGAACCGGTCAAGGTCGCCGCAAGATTTGCAAAGCTGATGGAGAAAAACGGCTACACATGCAAGATTTACGACAATCAGGAGGTGCTTCTTGATCTGGATCTGCTGATGCGTCAGGATCTTATTATTCCCTGCTGGACAATGGGCAAGATCGATGCCGCAGCAAGGGCAAACATTGTGAAGGCCGTAGCGGCCGGCACCGGACTTGCCGGATGCCACGGAGGGATGTGCGATGCGTTCCGTGAGGATGTGGAATGGCAATTTATGACTGGTGGACAGTGGGTAAGCCATCCCGGCGGCGATGGCATCTCCTATCAGGTTAATATCTGCAAGGGATCCAGCCCTATCGTGGAAGGCCTGGAGGATTTCCCGGTATGCAGCGAACAATATTATCTGCATGTGGATCCGGCGGTAGAGGTGCTTGCAACCACACGTTTCCCCATTGTTCCCTACTATCATATTTCCAATAAAGAAGTGGATATGCCTGTAGCCTGGACAAAATTCTGGGGCAACGGCCGGGTGTTCTATAATTCGCTTGGACATCACGATGACGTTTTTGAAAAATCCCCTGAGGCACAGATTCTTATGGAGCGCGGTATGCTTTGGGCAGCTCAGGGTAAAGAATATGCCTCAGAGCACAAGCTGACCACGGAGCGGTTTGAAAATACGGCAAAAATGTATTGATATCCGGATCTTCCCCAGCAGGCCAGCGCAGTATCTGTGACGGAACTGAGCCGTTATGATACCTGTAATAATTCAACTATCTGAACCGATACATAGCATTGCCGGAAAGGAGTAATTATGGAAAAAGTAAGAATCGGCATTCTGGGACTGGGTGCCATCAGCGGAATTTATCTGAAAAATCTGACCGGGCTGTTTAAGGAAGTGGAGGTAATCGGCGTTTATGACCTTATTCCGGAAAAAACAGCGCAGGCCCAGAAAGAATATGGAATCCCCAAAGCCTATATCTCTATGGAAGAAATGCTTCAGGATGAGGAGGTGGAAATCGTCCTTAACCTCACCCGCCCCTTTGAACATTATGCCACCACCAAAGCGGCTCTTCTGGCGGGAAAGCACGTATACAGTGAAAAGCCGCTGGCGGCCACTCTGGGAGAAGGCAAGGAACTGGTTGCCCTGGCCCGGGAAAAAGGACTGCTTCTCGCAGGAGCGCCTGATACCTTCATGGGGGCGGCGATCCAGACCTGCCGTAAGCTCATTGACGATGGCTTTATCGGCCGGCCCATAGGCGCAACAGCGCAGATGATCTGCCATGGGCATGAGAGCTGGCATCCAGCGCCTTCCTTTTACTATCAGTACGGAGGCGGCCCCATGATGGATATGGGTCCCTATTATATGACTGCGCTGGTCAACCTTCTGGGCGGAGTTAAAGGATTGACCGGATTGACTGCAAAATCCTTTGAAACGCGCACCATTACCAGCGAACCCCAGTGCGGTACTGTAATTCCGGTGGAGGTTCCAACCCATGTAAATGGTATCCTTCAGTTCGTAAACGGTGCGGTAGCTACTGTTACCACCACCTTTGACGTGTATTATGACAGACAGGATAAACTTGAAATCTATGGGACACAAGGCACCCTGCGCGTTCCTGATCCCAACTGCTTCGGCGGGAGCATCACTCTCCTGCGTCCTGAAGACGGCAGCTTCAAGGAAATCCCTTTGGCCTTCGATTATCAGGAAAACAGCCGCGGCCTGGGTGTCGCCGATATGGCAAAAGCACTTCGCATCGGAAGGGCCTGCAGGGCAGACTGCAGTCAGACTCTGCATGTACTGGAAATCATGACCGTTTTTGAAAAAAGCAGCCTTGAGGGCCGCTATCTGGAACTGGAAACCACCTATGAAAGAGGCCCTGCCATGGCTCATAACCCTGTCCGCGGCATCCTTGATTAATGTTCTTCATTGACCGGTTTGGTAAATCATAAAGTGCCTGCTCTCCTGGTTTCCCGGGAAGGCAGGCACTTATCTTTCAGCAGATTTTCAGGTGTGTTGGTAATAATCCCGAAATTATTCAAACTTTTTTCTTACCATTATCTTAATATAGATCCAGGTCTCCAGCACTGTGTAAGCTGCCATCCAGAGGAAGTAAATCCACAGCCTGGAAAAATGAAAGTATTCCTCAGCACAATAATTAACACTTAAGTCATATACCGGCGGCAGAACCCAGGTCACCAGACGTACGACAGCGAACTTTTCGCCCACAGCCCCTTTAAGGACTATAATCAGTCCCATTAACACACTGAGAATCAAGGCTGTTTCTCTCTTATGGAAAATCCTCCTGTTGGCAAAAAGTCCCGTAATGCCTCCGCTGATCCCTATAATCCAGAAAAGGAAAAAAGCGCTGATGATATCTGCAGCGGTCAGAGGTCTCATAAATAACCCTTTTTTATTCAACAGATCGCATAAAAAAGGATACACCGCGCTGACAGCGGCGGTCTCCAGACTGATATAAGCCACCAGAAGGCACCGGCCGCCAAACAGCAGCCCTTTTTCCTCCGTTTTGATAAATACGGTCTGATCAATCATGGGAAAGATAATATCCTCATCAAGCATCAGGAGAAATACCACAAGGGAATTGGTTATTACAGGCGCTTTCCAGCCGCCTCTGTTTCTGCGTGTCGGGGTGGTGTATGCGTCAACCCAGGGATGAAGGGCACCTACTCCTGTGGATACAATACCCACAGGCTATATCGTTATATAGTCAGTTGCCCAGGCTTCCTCCCAGCTATGTCCGTCCTCAATGAGGGGGATATCCCCGCCTTCCTGCCGATGTAATCCTCAGGAAGGCCCCCATCAGTCATGGACAGGGTAACAGGCTCTTCCCTGCCCCGCATCAGATATAAGCCCGATATTTTTTCCTACATATACAGCCAGTACTATGGCTGCAATCACAAGTACGAAATCCAGTATTTTTAAAAACTTATCCATAGCCTATCTTTCATCACATTTGGTACAGGTGAAAACCTCAAACCAGCATGCGCGCCGTCCTGTGGGGATCTGCTCCTTCCCGCAATCGGCTTCATATTCCTGCTCAGATACCCCTAGGGATCCCCATACTCCTGCTCAAAAGAGGCAGGTATCAGGAACAGATAGGTACGGGTAGAAGATTTTACGGCAGGAGCCTGGCATTTCCGGCAGAGAATTTGCCTTCCGTATCGGCAGCAAGCGCACGTATCAGGGAAATGACGCCAAAAACCGCAATTACTGCCGCTATAACGAAGAGAATTTCCGGCATATAATATATCCAGCCCATTGCTACATCCTTCCTTCCGCCCTGGCCTTTGCCGCCTTCAGTATTTCCACGAAGGCATCGGCCTTGGATACCGCCTCAGCGCCTATTCCGGATTTCGTACTCACCACCCGGTTGGTCAGAAGGGTCGGCATGGATATTTTTTTACCATCCAGATAAAAAACAAAACGTATCCCTGTCATGGCGGAAGCGATTGTTTCAATACGGTCAATGCGGGAGGCATTGAAAATCTGGATTTTAAAAGGATTGTAGGAAGAAATGAAGCCAATCATGCCGTTTGTCATGTCGATATAGAGAATTCCGCCTCTCCCCTGAAAAGAGCTGTCAAATCGGTAAGGAAGCGCGTCAACCTCCTTCGCCGTCTTTTTTACAAACAGGCTTGAAAAATTACCCCATGCAATCAAACTGCGCAGCTGTCTTCCCTTTAAAATCCAAAGCTTCCAGCTCTTTTGCCAAATCAGGGCAAAAAAGGTAAGGTGTTCATTCAAAGCCTTTCGTAGTTTTCTTCTCCCCATCCGGGAAGTTTGTGTTCGAAGGCCTCTTCCCAGGCCTTTTTGTTTTCATTAAAATAGTTCATTTATTTTCTCCTGTTTTCTAATATCACCAAACCTTCGGCCGGTAGCGCATATCTGTGACCGTATAAACCGTAATAAATGCCTCCGGGTCCTCATGGTTAATATAATTCATCAGCTTCTGGTACTCGCTTTTATTTACAATAGTAATGATTTCATTATGCTTTTCCAGATTGTAAGCGCCGATTGCCTCATAGACGGTAGCGCCGCTGTGCAGGGTATTGATAATAAAATCTCTCAGCTGTCTTTCTTTTTTTGTGATGATGCAGACCCGCCGTTTTACATTCTGCCCGAAGATAAAATGATCCAAAATCATGCCATTCAGGTAGGTTCCCAGGATGCTGAGGATTACCGTCTTTTTGTCATAAATCAGGGCGGAGGAAAGCGCCACGCACATTCCGGAAAGAGACATAGCCTTACCCAATTCCATATGCAGGTACTTATTCATGATTTTAGCTACAATATCCAGCCCGCCGGAAGAAGCATTTCTGTTGAATAAAATACTCAGCCCGATGCTGACTACGAAAATATAGCAGACCACATCCAGCTCCGCGCTGCCCGTCATTGACTGGTTATCCGGCAGTACCCGTTCAAAAATGCCTAAGAATACGGGCAGAAGAATGCTTGTGTAGACCGTCTTGACACCAAAGGTCTTTCCGCAGGTAAAGAAACCAATCACCAAAAGTATCACATTTAAAATCATTGTGATGGCTGATATGGATAAGGGAACAAAATTGGAAAGCACTATGGCCAATCCGGAAATACTGCTCACCGAAGCATGGCTGGGTATTAGGAAAAAATATACCGCCGCCGAAATAACGGCTACCGCTGCTGTCAATACCAGCATTTCCATAAACCATCCTGCCTGTTTTGCCTGCTTTTTTTGATTCTTTTCCATAGTTCCATTCTCCTTTTACCTGCTTTTTTCAGGACGCTTCCTGAAAGGAACGATTAAAATGTTCCCTTTTATTATCATTCATTTTTACCCTTCCGTCAATTCCAGCCATTCCTCCATTTTTTCATCAATCTGGTTTTCCAGTCTTTTTTTCTCAGCTTCCAGCTCCAGCAGCCGCTCATAATCAGTTCCTGCCGCAGCCGTATCGGCCTCGCAGGCGTTTTTTAATTTCTCCAGCATCCTGATTTCCTGCTCCAGCTGCTTCTGGCGGTATTGGTTCCGTCCGCTTCCTGTCGCAGCCGGTTTAGCCGGGACAGTGTTTGTTTCCCACCTCCTTTCCGTTTTCTTTTCCGTTTCCTGAGCGGGCGCACTTGGCATGGCGGCTCTTTTTGCCTTTTCCTGCCGGTAATATTCATAATTGCCGGCATAGCTGCAGGCGCCCGTTTGCGTGATTTCCACCATCCTGTCAGCCATTTTGTTCAGGAAATACCTGTCGTGGGATACAATAAGAAGCGTCCCCTTAAATTGTTCCAGCGCTGTTTCCAGATTTTCTCTGGAAAGAATGTCCAGATGGTTGGTAGGTTCGTCCAGTATCAGGAAATTGATGCCCTGGCTATTTTCTCCGGGAGTATACACCCCGGTCTGCATCAGCCTGGCCAGATAAAGTCGGCTTTTCTCGCCGCCGGACAGATTTTCCACCTTTTTAAAAACACTTTCACCGGTAAAAAGATATCTGGACAGTTCTTCACGTGCCTTGCCCTCCCCGATAACCAGTCCATCCCGAAAGGCCTCCAATACGGACACATCCTCCCTGGGAAAATGCACCTGCTGCGGCAGATAGCCGATTCTGGCGCTGGCGCCCACACGGATACTCCCCGCGTCTGCCGGAAGCTCTCCCAGAATCATACGGAGCAGCGTTGTCTTTCCACACCCGTTTCTTCCAAGCAAAGCCACATGTTCCTGAAAATACACCTCCAGATCGAGATTGGAAAAAAGCTTTTTATTACCAAAGCTTTTGGCAACGCCTTCCAACAGCAGAACATCCTTTCCGGAACGCTCACCCTCCTCAAAAGTTACCCGCATTCCCGGCCCATCGTTTTTCGGACGCTCCACTTTTTCCATCCGATCCAGCCTCTTCTGCATGGAAGCCGCCCTCTTATACATACTCTCATTATCAGCCTGCGCGGCCCAGGAACGCATATCCTTGATTGCCTTTTCCATAGCCTTAACTTTCTTCTGCTGTTCCTTGTAAGCATCCAGCTGCCGCTGCCTGCGCCGTTCCTTTTCCTCCAGGTAATAAGAATAATTCCCCAGATATTCCACGGCCGTCCCGTCCTCTACCTCCAGGATTCTGGTAGCCGCGGCATCCAGAAAATATCTGTCGTGGGAAACCATAAGCACAGTCCCTTTATAGTTCTTCAAATATTCCTCCAGCCACTGCAGCATGGACATATCCAGATGGTTCGTAGGTTCATCAAGCACCAGGATATCCGGATTCTGCAAAAGGACCTTTGCCAGGCAGGCCAGCGTCTTTTCTCCTCCGCTGAGCGTCCTGAACTCCGCCTCCAGAAATTCGCCGGACAGCTTAAGCCCCGTACAGATACGCGCAAAACGCTCCTCCATTTCATATCCGCCGCCTGCCTCATACCTTTCCTGCAAAAGAGTATATTTTTTCAAAAGAACATCAATATCCTCTTCGCCCCCGGAACCTGCAGCATTCTCCAACGCTCTTTCCAGCGCCTGCATCTGCTCCTGCAGCATTACTAACTCGCAAAAAGCCTGCTCGCACACCTGCCTTACCGTCATTTTCTCTTCATAAACAGGCATCTGCTCCAGATAACCTGTCACCGCATTTTTGCGGATGGATACACATCCTTCATCCGGCGCCTCCACTCTGGTAATCAGCTTCAGAATGGTGGATTTCCCGCAGCCGTTTTTTCCAATTACGGCCACCCGCTCACCCTCCTGCACCTCAAAGGTAATGTTTTCAAGCACCAGCTGTGCTCCATAATACTTTTTCAATTGACTGCATGATAACTCTATCATTTTTACTCTCCTTCTTCCCGAACCGGCCCACTCCCCTCATCCTGCCTGAGCCGGCTCCAACGCGCCTGTCACACGTTCTGCCGCCATAAAAAAAGCATCAACAGGCTGCCATAATTTACCGCAGCCTGCCAGGGCCTCTCCTTCTGTATACGATAAACACCCCGCGGCCCCGCACAAAAAAATGCAAAGCCCTGCCGGCTGTTCACCATATCCATCCATATAATCCTCAGATATACAAAAAAAGACCCGGGGAGCAATACCGCCCGGATCCTGATATCATTCTATAATTTCTCGATCGCCGCTTCCCGCACTGAAAAAATACGGAAAACCAAGTTCAGAAATCACTTACCCTGCCGCACAAAACGCGGCTTCCGGTTTCGGTTGCTCACTTCCTGATATGCAATTTTGGGCAGACTCCACCTGTGATCCAGAATAAACATGTATAATTCCGCACATAGATATCGGCAATCTGTCTAAAATTGTATGACCAGGAACAAATCCGACCATCTTTCTTTCCTTCCTCTGCAATCTTTGTGTTTTATAATAACATGACATAACAATAAAAGCAAGCCGAAATCTCAAACTCTTCGACAAACGAAATCCAGTCCCTACAGCTTTTCAAGCCGTTCGCACACGCGGTCTATGTCCTGAGCCTTCAGAAACCGTCTGTTATGGCGGAATATATCCGCCACAGCCGCAGAAAGCGCATAAACAGGCAGGGCAAAACGGTTTTCTCCCATATATCCGGCCGTAGCCAGTAAGCCCGCCTTTCCGAAGACCGCGATGGAATAATAAGGAAGCCAGGGCATGTCTTTAAACTCCCACTGCATCCGGTCCAGAATCCGCTTATTTTCCAGGAAAGGATTATACAGATAATTGCGGCAGGAAAGAAACCAGCTCTCCCGGAAGGACTGTATCCAGTAACGCCCTTCCGGATTGCCGGAGATCACTCCCGGGAAATTCCCGGAATAAATTACATAAATACCTGATTCATGGATCATCACCACATCCGCACCGCCGGTCCGGCCCAATTCATCCGTCAGACACAAATCTGTCAGAATCCTTTTATATCCGGCCACAGGCCTGAGAATATCCAGAATCTCCTCCGTACAGGTTTCCCTTTTAGTAAAGGAGCATTCATAATAAGAGCTGTGAGTGTACTTTACATCATAGGGATTATAAGAGGATCTTTTTTTATACATATAAATAAACAACAAAATTAAAACGAGTAAGCTCAGCATAATTTCCGCCGCTTTCCTCCTGCACTAACGGTACAGGACGTAATCCTGCATTTCTCTGATAAAACCGGCGCCGGACAGCGCGCCGGCCACTTCTGCGGGATAATCCTTCACAACAATCCGTTTCAATCCGGCAAAAATACGCTTCTGCCGGAAATCCTCCACAAACAGCTGCATGAGCGCAAGGCATTCCTCCGGCGGACATCCGCCGAAAAAGCGGAGTGTTTTTCCCTGCCGCTCCATGACCGCAATGGGATTTCCGCCCTTCATGGCAACCAGGGTTCCGGGAATGCAGGTAAAGCCTTTCCCCTCCTGATGCGTCAGCACCTTTCCCCAGATCTGCGCCGGATCAGACGCATTCAGCCATTTTATTTCCTGCTCCGGTTTTTCCAGGGCCAGTACTGTACTGTGAAAATCCTTTTCCCGGATAAACTGTGCCCCGGAAAGACCTTCCACAAAATACCCCCTGCGGACCTGGCCCGTATATTCCCGGATACGCAGGACGGAAAGCGCCGCCTGCCAGGACATATTCCAGGAAGCCACAGTTTCCCGGCACAAAATAATGCTGCGGTCAAAGCAGCGTTCCCATTCCTGGCCGTTTGTTTCCTTCTGAGGCCTTACCACGTCCCAGCGCCCTGCCTGCAGAGCCATTACGCGCGCGTTCACCCGCTGCCTCGCGGTTGCTTTTTTTATTTTATCCCGGTCAAGCCACTGTCTGACGGGGACAAAGCTGTCCGCATATACAAGTCCCTTTTCCAGAAGGGAGAGCAGAATCCCGTGGGGAGATTCCCCTTCCAGCAGACCCTTCAGCGCCTGCATAAAGCTGGCGCCGCGCTTTAACAGAGCCTGGTAGATAATTTGTTCCTTTCCCGATAACGTTTCCAGATTAGGGGAAAGATCCGCTTCCCAGTCAGTGTTTTCCAGATCATCAAAGCGGAGCATACCGCCTTCCTCCATATGCCAGAAAAAGGTGCCTTCAGCTAAAATGGCGTCCAGCAGGGACTCTCTGTAGCCCTTCACTCTCGCCGGCAGAATAACGCTTTCCCATAATGACGCAGGGAAAGGGTGTCCTGCAAATATGGATAAGGTCCGTTCCAGCTGTTCCCCGGAAGGCGCATGAATACTCATTCTGGAAAGAAGCAACGCTTCATAGGAGGCGGCAGGCCGTGTCTGTATCTGGTTTCGCCTGTTTTTCAGAGTCTGCCTGCGGGCTCTGTCATACAGCTTTCCGTGATAATACACACCTTCACTTTCCACGGCCTCTTCCCGGCAGACAAGCTCGTTCAGTATTTCCAGGGCTTCTGTTTCCGTCCAGAAATAACGCTGTGCCGTCTGCCAGGCGGTCTGCCCTCCCCGGTATCTGAGCAGCCGCCTGACAATGTGAAGCCGTGCCTGGACCGTCTCTGTGTCCGTTTCCGGTTTTGCAAGCGGCAGAAGTTCCCCATCCTCTGATTCACAGACGGAAAGCGCAAGGAGATACTCCTCCCTGTGTTCCATGGCTATCCACAGTCCGGGCTCAAGATATGCCGCCCGGTCCTGGGCAGCCAGACTTTCCAGCCACTCCACAGGGACCTCCAGTTCCCCGGCGGTAAGATCTCCTTCTGTCATCAGCAGGGTATGCAGCTGCTTTTCATCCTCCGGAAGATGGTGGCGTTGCTGCACATCCGCCAGTTCCTCTTTCCCTGCGGCAATCATCTGCGCCTGCTTCAGCTCATCCTCCACCGCAGCCTGGACTCCTCTGGTGGTGGGATAATAATCATACATGACCGCGGCTTCCTGTGCCCACTGCAGGGGAAGTGACATGGGAGAAGGTGTTTCCGAATGGAATTCGCGTACGCTGATTGCGCCGGATCGGATGTCATGAAGAATCTCCTTCACTCCCTCCGGATCCCAGATCTGTGTCAGGCATTCCCGCATTGTCTCCCGGATCAACGGATGAGCCTTCTCCAGGGACACTCCTCCGGAAGTATCCTTTACCAGCGTATCCAGCATTTCCGCACTGCGGAGACGCTGCATCCACAGAGGAAGCCTGCCGCTTTTTTTGACCCCCATCATCAAAGCCCTGCCGCTGTTATAACGGAAAGCAATACCGAAAATAGGCGTTGCCGGAAGAAGGGCTTCCAAAACAGGAACCACACTTTCCGGATCCACCTGATAAAGCAGGCCCTCCGGCATCCGCTCCTCTCCGTAGGAATACAGAAGGATGCCATCCTCTTCCTCCACACAGCCAACATTGATGCCGGCCCGCTGCCTGGCAGCCTGCTGCAGAAGCAGCGCAAGCGGCGCATTTACACGCTTGCCGAACAGGGAATGTATCATAATCTGCGCGTTGCCGGACTGATCCCGGAAATGCTCCACAAGAATCGTCTTATCGTCAGGCAGGCCATCCGTTGCCTGGACCTGTCTTTTAATAAAGCCAGCCGACAGATCAGCGGCCGCATCATCCAACCCAAGCCTGTTCAGCGCCTGAACCAGGCTTCCTTTCTCACAGGCCTCCTGCAATTCATGGTAAATACGGCCAAAAGCCTTACTGGTACGAAGATCCCTTCCTTTTAACTCTCCTTTCCAGAACGGCACTCTGGCTCCCTCCAAAGGCGCCTGGGCAACGGTGACCGAATCCCGGCTGATATCCTGAATCTTCCATGCAAAAGCGCCCAGCAGAAAACGGTCGCCCTTCTGGGATTCGTATACGAATTCCTCGTCTACCTCCCCCACCTTGACTCCATCGCCTGTACGTACTGTATAAAGACCTTTATCCGGTATGGTACCTCCGGCGGATACGGCAAGCATCCGGCTGTATCCGTCTCCCTCCACACGCCCGTGAATCCTGTCATATAATATCCTCGGGCGGACCGGAATATCCCTGTCATGCTCAAAATCCCCTGCCAGCATGCCAAGAACAGAGTGGACATCCTCCCTGGTTATTTCCCGGAAGGGATAAGCGCGCGGCAGGATTTCCATAACCTCATCCACCTCATAACCGCGGAAAGCCGCCATGGATACCAGATGCTGCGCCAGCACATCCAGGCAGCCCTCCGGCGGATTGGCATGCTCCACCCCGCCCCGCCTGGCCAGTTCTGCCGTCATGCCGCACCAAACGCCCTCAGGCGCTGTACGGGGAAAAAGATACATCACGCTCACCCGCCCCGGGTTATGCCCGGCGCGGCCCAGCCGCTGCATGGTGCCGGAAATGGTTTTCGGGCAGCCGACCTGAAGCACCTGGTCGATTTCTCCCACATCAATGCCCAGCTCCATGGAAGAGGTGGCGCACAAAAGGCGCAGGCTTCCGTCACGCAGCGACTGCTCCACCTCAAAACGCTGTTCTTTTGACAGGCTGCCATGATGAACCCTGGCAAAGCCGTCTCCTCCCAGAAGATTCACATAGTAAGCCAGTTTTTCCGCATAACGGCGTCCCTCCACAAAAGCGATGACACTGCGGCTGCCCTGACAATGGCGGTAGACCAGCTCCGCCAGCTCTTCCCAGACAGGATCCTTGCGTTTCCCCTTAGCGGCATCCGCAAAGGGACTGGTTATCACAAGCTCCACTTCTTTTTTCATGCCTGGGGACACAATGGTTACCGGATCAGGCGACAGATAGGCCGCCGCCAGGGAAAGCGGTTCTATGGTTGCTGAAAGCCCGATGCGCTGCAGAGGCGCTTCGCAGATTTTATCCAGCCTGGCGACGGAAAGTATCAGATGCGCTCCGCGTTTGGTATCAATCATGGCGTGAAGCTCATCCAGGATAATGGCCCTGGCGCTGCTAAGCACAGACTGTCCTGATTTGCTTGTGAGCATCAGATATAGGGATTCCGGCGTGGTAATCAGAATGTGCGGCGGATATTTCACCATGCGCTGCCTGTCCCTCTGAGGCGTATCTCCGGTACGGATCGCCACGTCGATCAGATCGGTCCCGCCGCCGGAAATACCGTCCAGAGGACGGCGCAGATTTTCCCTGATATCGCCTGCCAGGGATTTTAACGGCGAAATGTATATCAGCTGCAGCTTCCTTGGAAGCGTCCCCTCTCTCGCCTGCTTCATCAGCCTGTCAATGAACACAAGAAAGGCGGAAAGCGTTTTGCCCGTTCCTGTGGGAGCTGATACAAGCGTATGCTTTCCTCCTGCAATCGCAGGCCAGGCTTCCTTCTGCACTTGAGTGGGTTCTCCCAGCGCAGCCGCAAACCAGTCCGCAGTTGTCTTATCAAAAATTGTCCGCATATCCGTCATTCATATTCCTCATTCATTACTGTAAAAGGGACTGACAGACGGATTTCGACAACAGTTCTAAAACTGAACTGCCGCCTTTTTCCTCTGTCTGCCGCTTTTTATTTATATTTCATCCGCTTCCTCTGCATCCGGATTCTCCGCACTATTTTCTTCCGGCACGCTGTTTTCAGAGATACTGTTAGCTGATACGGAATTTTCGGAAATTCCCGGAAGCAGCCGCCAGGAAGCTGTCACCTCCTGTCCAATAATCCGGGACGCCCATTCTTCTATTTTTTCAAGCTGCGCCTTATCCAGGGGAGTATCTGTCTGAAGGATAAGCAGGTATTTTTCCACAACCACCTTCTTCTCTTCATCCAGCCCTCCCAGCGCGGCACAGTCCAGGTCCTTGATCTGGGGATAGAAAAGGGGGAGTTCGTCCATCAGCTGTTCCTTCAGAGAGGCGCTGAAGGAAAACTGGGCATAGGCAGGCCAGTACAGCTCTGTTTTCTCTGACAATGCCTTGGTTTTTTCCTCATAATCCAGCTGGATTTCCTCTCCTGCCGCAATTTCCGAATTAATCAGGTTTTCCACCTCTTCCTTACTGATACCGCCCGTAAATTCCGTCTGCGTCAGGTACAGCTTCATGCCCTTTAGCTGGCTGTAATCTGCCAGAGACTGTTCGATTGCATCCCGTGTGGCGCTGTCCAGGCGCTTGCCCACCACAGCCACGCGTATGATTCCGTTCTGCGTATCCAGGCTTTTGGAAACCACCTGCGTCTCATCAAAATCAAACTGTTTGGAAATAAAGCTGCTAAACTGGCTGTTGACCGCGCTGGTATTGATCATCTGGTAGGCTAAATAGACGCTTGGCAGCACAGTGATAATCCCTACCAGCATCACATATATTTTCTGCTTGCGCAGCACCTTCCCAGAAATTTCCTGCTTTGCATGGACATGCATGATCTTGAGGACCACCACGGCCGAAAGGCAGATAAAAAAGCAGTTAATGAAAAAGAGGTACATGGCCCCGCCGAAAAACTTCCAGGAATGACGGGCGATGCCATAGCCCGCCGTACAAAGGGGCGGCATCAGGGCGGTGGCAATTGCCACACCGGGGATAACGTTGCTTACCTTTTCTTCCCTTGTAGTTCCGATAATTCCTGCAAGGCCGCCGAAAACGGCTATCAGGACATCCCATATGGTGGGCGAGGTTCTGGCCAGCAGCTCGTTGGACGGCGCGGTTATAGGCGACAGCATAAAATATACGGTGGATACCATCACACAGAACACCACCTGGAAGGCAAGCTTCATAAACGCATGTCTGACATATGCCATGTCATAGGTGGCAATCCCGTAACCTATATTCATGATCCCGCCCATGAGCGGAGAAATCAGCATTGCCCCTATAATAACCGCGGTGCTGTTCATATTCAGTCCAATGGAAGCGATAAACATGGCTAAAATCATAATGCACATGTTCGTTCCCCTCAGCTGCCCTCCGCTCTTTATTCTGTCCGCTATTTCCTCCTGAGACGCACAGTCCGTGTTCAGATTAAAGGTGTCGATCAATATTTTCCGCAGCTGGTTCATTTCGTGGTACCGCCTTCCATAGGTTTCTTTTGTATAATTTGTTATGAAAATAGTAATGTTTTGACTTTCCTATTATATCGCGTTCCGTGATAGAATCCAAACGAATTTTTAATATTTTCAGGAACTGTTTTTAAAATTTCCTGAAACTGTCCGGTCCCTTCACAATTACTGCTTTCCTGACTGCCTTGAATACGCGTCATATATTTCCCTATTTATACATAAGGCCTTTCATCCCTGTAATAGACGGCATGTCCCTGATTATGCTTCAATCCTATGGAGCGGTAGATATCCTCTTCCGTCCCTTCCACAATATAGGCAACCGTAAAAGTATTTCCCAGTTTCCGGAGTTCTTCGGTAAGCAGGTTCCCCATACGGCCTGCAATCCCATATTTATCCTGTTCAATTACAGAACCGTTATTATATTTAAGATTATCCCCCTGAAGCTCACATTCCAGACAGAATTCCCGGATATCTGCCGATAATCCGTCAAACATGGCGCGTATCAGCCCGACCAGCTTGTCCTCATAAAAAGCGCCGACGATGTATGCGGGAAATTTTAATGGCTTTACCGCGGTTTCTTTTCCGTAACCGACCTCGCATATATCGTTGCGTACATAAAAATCCCATAACTGATCCTCTGTAATTTCAGGCATATATTGAATTATTATTTTGCTTTGTTCCATTAATTTTTCCCCTTTACCCTTTCTACTGCATGAAGGCAGTTTGCTATTACAGTATTGTTTATACTCCGGTATTCCGATCGGCTTTTTGACATACGCATGGGCAGCTTGCGCATCCGTTCTTCCAACCGGCATAAACAGCGTATCGAATCCTCCGAGTGAATTTCCCATAAGGTCTGGAAAAAATATAACTCTGTCTGGCATACCGTATTTTTGGCGCCCGACAAAATAGTATCGGTTATATTAGTAATATACATTTCAATCATCTCCGCCGCCTTCATCCCCAACTGACACATAAGCCCGTCCTCCCTGCTTTTCAGTTCGTTTCATTGATACCTATGCCTATCATACATTCCTTTCAGGGTTCCGGCAACTTGAATCTGCACGAGATGGAAAAACATCATTAAAACTATTTGATTTCGTCATAGACACGCAGCATTACAGTACCGCCTGCCATCCGAATGGAAAAATTTTATATTTGCATAATACCAGTTATAATACAGACAAAAACCAAACGACAGGTGCGCCTTGCGCAGAAAGGTAAAATATGAAGGAATGACCTAACTGTCACGAACTGGTCAGCGACAGCGTAAAAATCTGTTTCAACTGCCATTATGATTTCAGCCTGAAAAGGGTGGTTGATTCCTCCCGGTTTGCTGAAGAGAGAAAGAATGAGGAACTGCGTATCCAACAGCTCAAGGAGAACCAGAGGGAAGAAATAAAAAAAAGGAACTTGTTATACCTAATTCCGAATATGAATATGAAACTGTCGTTATAAACGATTTAATAACGGGAGAAATTGATTCGGAAAAGCTTCAGAAAACACTGGAGAGCTATGCCCTTAACGGCTGGCGTCTGCATTCTGTATTTACAAATGAAGTTAGCAGGAACTCAGGCGGCTCTTTTACAAGCTTTCAGGGTGTTTCCATCAATGCTGCCATTGATCAGACCATACTTATTTTTGAACGACGTATCAAGGTGTAAAAATTAATGACAGAACCGTCCGGCAAAGTCACACCTTTACCGGACGGTTCTGGTTTTGTATTCTCCAGAAAGCTTGCTGCTTTCCCTTAATTTTATACAAAGAGATTAACATTGGAGACTTCTGCATCTCCCAGATAAGAAGCTACGCCGGCTAATTCTACACCATCGATAAGCTCTTCTTTTGTTATGCCCATCACGTCCATGGACATGGTGCAGGCCACCAGGCGGACACCCTGGGCCATGGCCTGGCGCATCAGCTCTTCCAGAGAGCTTACGTTTTTATCCTTCATTACCTTTTTCATGAGCCTGGTTCCCATGCCGCACATGTTCATGTTGGAAAGCTTCAGCTTCCCTGTGCCCCTCGGCATCATCATTCCGAACATACGATCCAGGAACGGTTTTTTCACCTTTACCTTTTCCGGCTTACGCAGTGCGTTCAGCCCCCAGAAAGTAAAAAACATGGTAACCGGCCTGCCCATGGCCGCCGCCCCGTTGGCGATAATAAAGGCTGCCAGCACCTTATCCAGATCACCGTCAAAAACGATGATGGTCTTACCCTGGTTTTCGGCAGGATACTGCGTTGTTCCGGAACCGGACGGACAGGCGCAGCCTGACGCGGCGGTTCCCTCCGCGGGATTTTTGCAACCTTTTTCAATCGTAACCTTATTTTCACGGTTTTCTCTTTCCACGTTTACCAGCCGGTTTCCGGTTCTGCTGCACCAGGCCTGCACATCCCTGGCAAAGCCCATGTCTGTGGCTGTGACACAGAGCTGCTCCCCCTCTTCCATCTCTTTGAGCGCTTCATTTACCTTCATGATAGGCCCCGGGCACTGCATGCCGCAGCAGTCAAGGATCTTTATGCTTCTCTCCTTTTTCGGAAGGTTTTCCTCTTTCATCTGCGGCTCCTTTTGCGGAAGGCTTCCCGCATATTCTTTGTAGTGATAGGATTTATAAAAGGCGCTGCCGCCCTCCAGGACCCGTACCTTCAGAAAGCCGGACTGCTGCAGGATGCGGGCCGCATTGTAGGAACGCACGCCGATGGCGCAGTAGGGAATAATCAGCTTTGAACGATCCAGCTCATCCAGCCTGCCGCGCAGCTCTCCCAGGGGAATGTGGACAGAACCCGGAAGCGCGAAAACCATGCGTTCCACATTTTCCGTGATATCCAGGATCTGGTAAGTGTCCTTCGCAGCCTCATCTGCCTGCAGCTTTTCCAGTTCACGGACGCCTATGAAGGAAACCAGCCCGTTTCTCACATTTTCAGCAACAAAGCCGGCCATATTTACAGGATCCTTGGCGGAGGAATAGGGCGGCGCATAAGCCAGCTCCAGTTCTGCCAAAGCATCTGTGGTGCCGTGCACACGCATGACGGAGGCAATGGTATCCACTCTTTTATCCACGCCGTCCTGACCGATGATCTGCGCGCCTAAAATCTTTGCCGCCCCATCAAAAATGAGTTTCAGCGTCATGGGAACCGCGCCGGGATAATAGCCTGCATGGGATTTCTGCTGAATCAGTATTGTGTCATAATCCCGCCCCTTCTTTTTCCCAGAGGCAAGGAGCGTCTTTTCATTGATTCCCACGGCGGCGGCCGTCAGGTCAAAGCATTTCGCCACACTGGCGCCCAGGGTCCCTTCATATACTTTTTTATCACCTACGATGTTGTCCGCACAGATTCTGGCCTGCTTGTTTGCCGGGCCGGCGAGGGGGATCATGGTTTTATTACCCGTAGTAAACTGAGTCACCTCAATCACATCTCCCACCGCATAAATGTTGGGGACGCTGGTCTGCAGATGGCCGTTGACCACAATGCCTCCCCTTTCGTTCAGCGCCAGGCCGGCATCGGCAGCAAGCGCGCTGTTAGGACGTACGCCGATGGAAAGAATGACCATATCCGCTTTTATCTTCCTGCCGCCAGACAGCAGGATTTCCACCTGCCCGTTCTCCTGTCCGAAGCTCTTAACTCCATCCTCAAGCAGTAGCCTCACGCCGTTCAATTCCATATTTTCATGGAGCAGTTGGGCCATTTCATAATCCATGGGAGCCATTACCTGGTTCTGCATTTCTATAATGGATACCGCAAGCCCTGCCGCATGAAGGTTTTCTGCCATCTCCACCCCGATAAAACCGCCTCCGATTACCGCTGCGCTGCGGGGATGGTTTTCCTGCACAAAGGCTTTGATCCGATCTGTGTCGGCGATATTCCACAGGGTAAAGATATGTTCTCCGTTAATTCCCGGAATACCGGGCTTCAGCGGGGATGAGCCTGTGGCGATAATCAGGTGATCATAGCTTTCCTCATAGGTTTCTCCCGTAAGCAGGTTTTTTACCGTTACCTTATTTTCTTCGGGCCGGATGGCGGTTACCTCATTCTCCACCCGGACATCAATATTAAATTTGTTCTTCATTCCTTCCGGCGTCTGAAGCAGAAGCGCCTCCCTGCTTCGGATTACATCTCCTATATAATAGGGCAGCCCGCAGTTGGCAAAGGAAATATAACCGCCCTTCTCCAAAACCACGATTTCCATGCCCTCATCCCTGCGGCGCAGTCTTGCTGCTGCTGTGGCTCCGCCGGCCACACCGCCGATAATCACTGTTTTGCTCATAAAAAATACACTCCTTTACAGTAAGCTGATGGACTCATCTTACCTTATGGAGTGTATTTCTTCCGTAACCAGGTCACATAACATACAGGAGCCCCTGCGCCCTTCATCATTCGGGAAAAGATACGTTTTGACGGCTGATTGATTCTGCTGCCATACACACCCTTCCTGCCGCTACTGCCTGGCTAGCTCCTTCAGCCGTTTCTTATCTTTCAGCCGGACCCTGCCCCGGCCCAGCTCCACCATACCCTCATTTTCAAAATATTTAAGCATCCGTGAAACAACCTCACGCGCGCTTCCCGTATATTTGGCGATCTGGTCATGGGTCATGGTCAGCGTATCCTTTCCTGTCTTTGCGGACTCATCTATGAGAAAAACTGCCAGCCTGCGGTCAAAGCTCATGAACAGGATCTGCTGCATCGTCCACATCACATCGGAAAAACGTTCTGTGGTCTGCTTATAAATAAAATTTTCCACATATATATTTTCATCGGAAAGCTTCTTAAAAACAGCGGTGGGGATGACAGTTACCCTGCTGTCTTCCTCTGCGTCAATGAGAATCTCAAAGGTGATTTCCTGCATAAAACAGGATGCACTAAGAATACAGGCCTCTCCCTCTTCAATACGGAAAAGCGTGATATCCCTGCCGTCCTCTGACTGGATATATACCCGCAGCGCTCCTGCCTGCACAAGGATTACCCCCACACAGTCCTCCGAAGCCTTGTGAATGAAGCTTCCCCTGGAATACGTCATCTCAGCGGCGCTGCGGCAGATACTTTCCATTTCCGCAGCAGTCAGCTTCTCCCAGAAAGGGAAAAAATCTTTCAACTGCCCACATTTTTCCTTCTCCATATATTCTCCCCTTTCCCGGCTGTTTCCTGCCGATATCTGAAAAAAGTCCCGATAAATGAAAAGGGACCGCCGCAGGCGATCCTATTTCACCGGTACGAACTTCGCCTGGTTCATCAGCGGATGCTCCAGGGAAATCGCCCCTTTATTCGGGCAGGCCATTACACAACTGCCACAATAATAACATTCTCCCGGATAAATAACAAGAGGGTGCTTTCCCCTGACCGGGTTTGGTATCATAATATCCACCTGGCATACATCGGCGCAGCGGTTGCAACCGACACACAGGCTTTCGTCAAACTTCAGCGGCCTTGCACTGCAGGGCACTACGGAAGCCGTCAGTTCCTTTTCCATGCTCGCTTCTCCTTCTACCGTAATCTGCCGCCAATATAATCCTGGTTCCGTTTTTCATATTCCTCTTCCACATCCCCGAAATATCCAAGCGGCACTCTTCCCTTCACGGCTTTCCCGTTTTCCTGGCGGATGGTGATAAAGCATTTGTCGGCTTCCGGGTCCATCTGCGGATAATCGCTTCGTTCAAAGCACAGAGGCTTTGAACTGGATTCCCGGAACAGACATGCCTGCAGAATCATTTTTGCAACCTCTAATATATCAAACACCTCATGGGCGCGCATCAGCTCATGCGGGTTATCCGCCTTTACCAGGGGAACCGCTTCCTTCTCATAGCTGTTTAAGAGGGCCAGCCCCTCCTCCAGGAGAGCGCTGCATTTTATTCCGCCGCAGTAGTTCTGCATGGCCTTGGAAACCGCCATATTCAGCTCCCTCCAGTCCATGCCGTCCTCCACGTAAAGCGGCGCATACAGGCGTTTTTTTTCCGCTTCGATTTGCTGCCTGTCTGGAACTGCCAGTTCCACATCTTCTATGGAATCCGCAGCCTTTCTGCCCGCATAATATCCGGTTGCGGCAGCAAAACCACAGCAGTCCGAGGCAAAAAGCTGATCCCCGGCAGCATAGATCCCGTCAATATTCGTTTTCAGATCCCAGTCATGCATGATGCCGCCGGGCGCGCCGAACAGCTGCCGTTCCTGAGCCAGAAAAGCCGCGGACTGCCAGCCGTTTCCGTAGCTCTGCAGCATATGCTTTTCCGGGTCAAAGCCGCGTTTTGTATAGTTTTCCAGAATCGGGATCTTGGTTTTTCCCTCTTCGCCTACCATCATGCCCCAGATAACCTTGCGTTCCATTTCAGGCATCCGGCTCAAATCCGCATAAAAAGGAAGCTGGTAGCCGCGTTTTATCAGTTCGTCAAAGGGCAGGGTTTCCGGTCCTCTGTATTCATATTTCGCTTCGTCAATTACGCCGCCCTTGAGGAAGAATTTCTGCCCGGGCGCAGGATAATAACGCTCTGATACGGTTTTCAGCTCCTTGCCGTCCCGGTCCACATAAGGGATTTCCACGCCCCTGGCATCCACCATGGTGGCCGCGTACCAGGTATTGTGGTTATTTCCGGTGCCATAGGGAGGAAAGCTCCGGCCGGCCGCTGAAAACTCGCCCTTCACCGATTTTTCCATCATGGTAAATTCGATCCCGGCCCGGTATCCCATGGCATGGCCGCTGCCGATGCTCTGGGTGGGACGGAATTCGCACAGTCCAACCAGGTCAGGATTAAAAAGCCATACCCTGGCGGGACGCGACATGGTGAGTATTGTGGCCTTTGCCCTGAAAATCATGAATTTACCGGTACGCACATTCATGCCCAGCGCGCCTGTCCCTCTTTTTTCCCCATTTACCACGGCCGTCAGCAGGGCTGTGGCTTCCGTTCTGTCATAAACGGCCACACCAAGCTTTTTCAGCTCACGGTACAAAGCAGGCTTGAAGGTACTTCCCCACACACGGAGCGTAAAACGGTTTTTATAATCATAGGCGAACATGAGCCTGGTTTCTTCATCCCTGAACTCTGCGCCCTTGAACTCATCCTCCGTGTCCCGCACCTTTCCGCCGAAGCTTTCCATATCCAGCAGACGGTCGTAGCCCTCCCTGCATTCAATATAGTGGGCGATACCGTTGCTGTAATAATCCTGCTCTTCAATATAAGCCTCTGCGATTTCCTTGGGAGTCACCCGGGAACAGGGATTGGTACAGGCGGATTCCCAGTGGTCAAAGCCGCTGCCGGCCGCGCCGCTGCGCTCGGTAGCCCCTTTTTCCACAACGATCACCTTTTTCCCTTTACGGGCTGCCGCGATTGCCGCATAGCAGCCGGCGAGTCCGCCTCCCAGGACGAGGACGTCGCAGGAAACCTCCTCCTCCTGCCCGATTTCATTTTTATATGGCCACTGATATGTACTCATATTTCCTCACAAAATAATTATTTTCTGTAACTGTCCGGAATCCTCGCAGTTACTGTTTTTTTGCAGTACGGAGCATGTTTGGCGCGCTGTGCAGCCATTTGCCCACCGTATTTACACATGTACTTTTTTCCCGTCCTTATCCAGGCTGCTGAAAATAACCAGCGCCGCAGCGGATACCAGATATGCGATCATCAGGGACAGGTCCACATTGATGATGCCGTAAAGTGGTCCGGGAATTCCGATAAAGAAGGAAACCACACCTACAATACCGCCGGCAATGGCAGCTGCGAACGCTCCTTTTCTGGTAGCGCCCTTCCATAAAAGTCCGCCCAGAAGGGGAACCAGCATACTTCCCATATACGGATAATTGAAAATAATCATGGCATCCAGGATGTCGGTCATTTTAAATGCAAACAGGATACCCGCGATGCTTCCGCCGAATACGGCAGCGCGTGAAATAAGCTTAGCCTTCGGAAGCTCGTCCAGGTTCTCCACCTCAGGATGGAGAAATTTATTGTAGAAGTCTCTGGAAAAAGAAGTTCCCAGGGACAGGATAACGCAGTTTGCGCTGGACATTGCCGCGGAAAGGATCGCTGCAATTACAATTCCGGCCAGGACCGGATGAAGCACGCCGGTTGCGGCAATGGTAAAAATACCGTCGGTTACGCCGGGGAACAGTATGGTTGACGCCGCACCGATGGTGGAACACAGAAGCCCGATGACAATGACGATAACACCGCCCCAGATACATCCCTTCGTAGCCGTCTTCGCATCCTTTGCCGACTGGATTCTCGCGTAAGCGTCATAGGATACGGAAATGGAAAGGAAGAAAGGCAGTACAAGATAAACGAATTTCGTTCCCATTCCCTGAGGAATAAACGGTGTCATATAGATATCGGCAATGCTTCCGCCCGCATGCATAAACTGAATCAATGTGGCAACAGCCAGTATGGGAATACCCACAATAATAATTCCTGTCTGAATCACATCGGTTAAAACAACGCCCCACATGCCGCCGATGGTGCAGTAAATCAGAATAACCACGGCCGTGATTACAACACCTGCGCCGAAGGGAATGCCAAAGCCCGCCAGGATACCGCCGCAGGCCAGCAGCTGGGCTATGAATATTCCAAGGAGGCTGGGAACATTGCTGATCCAGGCCCAGAAACGGATGCCTTTGCTGTCGCCGTAGCGCCTGGCAAAATAGTCAAGCGGTACATAGCCTTCCTCTTGACGCAGCTTTCTTGCGGTAAGAAGCCCTGCCAGAATCAGTCCGCCGCCGCAGCCTATAGAGTAATAGATTCCGGGCCATACGCCTTCGTTGTAGCCATTGGTCGCGCTGCTGAGCACGATCCCCACGCCGATTTGAACTGCTGCAAGGGTGATTGCCGTCATCGGCGCATTCAGCTTCCGTCCTGCCACCAGGAAATCCGAGGCCTTCTTATTTTTTCTGGATGCATAGATTCCCGTGCCGATCATGACCAGGAAATACACCACACAAATTGTTACAATAACTGTGTTTCCCCCCATAATTTCTGTCTCCTTTAGATGATTTATCTTGGGTTTTGCTTCGCTGCTTTTTGTGTGCTTTATTGCGCACACGCTTTAAAGCAGTAAAGCCATATTATTGTAACATTCCTGTACAAGGAAAGCAAGTCATTTTTCATTTCTTTTGCCTGCTTTGTAACAGTTCAGCCTTCGGCCGAACTGTTACTGCATCCGCCCATGATAAGTCGC
>OLQH01000120.1_pt1 | contig 93658 bp, 84 predicted proteins | sample 1672671 | NCBI WGS metagenome assembly OLQH01 (sample SAMEA3136712, study PRJEB25190) | human gut metagenome | reverse complement strand
GCTTTTTCTTTTCATCACGGTAGGCAAGCATTTCATTCTGCCAAGTGATAATCTCTTTTGTGGAAATCTCGCTGATTTTCAGCTTGCCAAAATAAGGAAGTATCTTCGTGCGAATGATATGCTCCTTTGTCAGCCAAGTGTTTTCTTTCAGACGGTTTTTCACATCATTGATATACAGTTCTGTAAAGGCTTCAAAACTCATATCAAGGTCAGACGAGTTTTGTAACTGGAACATTCGCTCCCATTCCTGCGCTTCTTTCTTTGTGGCGAAACCCCGCTTACATTTCTGCTTGCGTTCGCCCTTCCAGTTCACATACCTCGCCATCACATACCAAGTTCCGTTGTCCTCATTTTTGAATACTGGCATTATTTACTCTCCTTTCCTGCTCCGTAGAGCCTTTCATAAAAATACTGGCGGTTTACACGCCCCGCAATCGTAATAAATCCCTGCGCTTTCAGTTCCTCATTCAGTTTTCTGATGAGCTTATAGGCATAGGGCTTTGATACGCTTAATTCCCGGGCCACATCATCAGCACGAATAAATTTGTTTTCCATATCATCAGTCCTTTCATAAGATTTTTAAGTTGCCGTTCTCCCCGAATATCGTTCCTGCCCCCATTTCAGCGGCGTTATCTCGCTCGCTCTTGAATAAATCAAAAGGTCTTGGCGAAGTATCCTACTCGGACGGTCATTTAGTTTTAATTAAGCATATTCGCTTAGTGTTTTCTATTGTACTAAGCAAATACGCTTTTGTCAAGAGGCTTCGAGGAAAATATTAAACTTTTTTGCTTTGTTTTCTCTTGACAACTCCTAAACATATCTGCTATACTAATTGCAGTGCATAAGCAAGGAGTGTAAACACTATGGCGATTGGCGAAAGAATACATTTTTTCAGGCTCTTACGTGGTATGACGCAAAAATATCTTGGTACGGCTGTCGGCTTTCCCGAACGGAGCGCAGATGTGCGTCTGGCACAGTACGAAACTGGCTCCCGTAAACCCAAAGCAGACTTAACGGCTGCATTGGCGCAGGTACTTGATGTTTCCCCGCAGGCTCTTGATGTTCCCGATATTGACAGCTACATCGGACTTATGCACACCCTATTTACCCTTGAAGATATTTACGGTCTTATCGTCAGCGAAGCAGACGGGGAAGTCTGCTTAAAAGTCAACAAGGACAAAGGCAAGGACGCTGCCGAACTATCAAAAATGCTCTGTGCTTGGAAAGAACAGGCGGACAAGCTATCTTCCGAGGAAATCAGCAGGGAAGAATACGACCAATGGCGTTACCACTATCCGAAGTACGACACCACACAACTTTGGGCGAAAGTACCCCCAAAAGAGCTTAGTGACGCCTTAGTCGAAGCATTCAAAGACAAACTCAAATCCGATAAATAAAAACGACAAAAAGCCCTTAGCCATGAGTTACTACCCACAGCTAAGGGCGTTTTAATATGGATTGTTATATCAGAAAACCATTTTCTTTTATTCTCTTACCCACAAACCACTGGATAGAGAGAATAATGGCTCTGATATAACTGTTATCAAATTGTTATCAAAAGACTTCTTCAAGCGTCGCAAACCCGCATGAATACTGAATTTTTGGGCTTTCAGGCTTTATTCAAACTCAATCGTCGCCGGCGGCTTCCCCGTACAATCATAAAGCACCCGGTTCACATTCTTCACCTCATTCACAATCCTGCTGCTCACTCTCCCAATCAGCTCCCAGGGAAGCTCAGCGAATTCCGCAGTCATGAAATCGGTAGTGGTCACGGCGCGCAGAGCGACTGCATAATCATAAGTCCGCTCATCCCCCATAACCCCAACGGAGCGCATATTGGTAAGCGCTGCAAAATACTGATCCGGCTTATTCGGAATATCAGCCTTTGCAATCTCTTCCCGGTAAATCGCATCCGCATCCTGCAGCATCCGGACCTTATCCTCCGTCACCTCTCCGATAATCCGGATAGCAAGTCCCGGGCCGGGGAAGGGCTGACGGCTGATCAGCTTTTCAGGTATGTCAAGCTCACGGCCAGCCGCACGCACCTCATCCTTAAAGAGCAGGCGGAGCGGCTCCACGATTTCCTTGAAATCCACATAATCCGGCAAGCCGCCCACATTATGGTGGCTCTTGATCACGGCGGATTTGCCCAGGCCGCTTTCAATCACATCCGGATAAATGGTTCCCTGCACCAGGAAATCCACAGCGCCAATTTTCTGCGCCTCTTCTTCAAACACGCGGATGAATTCCTCGCCGATTATCTTTCTTTTATCTTCCGGCTCCACTGCGCCGGCAAGCTTTTCATAAAAACGCTTCTGCGCGTTCACACGGATAAAATTCAAATCATAAGGGCCATTGGGTCCGAATACCTCTTCCACCTCGTCCCCTTCGTTTTTGCGAAGCAGGCCGTGATCCACAAAAACACAGGTAAGCTGTTTCCCCACAGCTTTTGACAGCAGCACGGCAGCCACGGAGGAATCCACGCCGCCGGAAAGTGCGCACAGCACCTTGCCGTTTCCGATTCTTTCACGCAGCGCCTGAATGCTTGTCTCCACAAAGGAGTCCATCTTCCAGTCTCCAGCGCAGCCACAGATATCAAACAGGAAATTCGCCAGCATTTTCTTTCCTTCCTGGGTATGCATTACCTCAGGATGGAACTGCACACAATACAGGCCTTTTTCCACGTTCTCGGCTGCAGCCACAGGGCAGACCGGCGTGGAGGCCTTTATTTCAAATCCGGGGGCGGGCTGGGATATATAATCTGTATGGCTCATCCAGCAGACAGAAGTCCCGGATACGTTGGTGAACATTTTTCCAGTGGTGTCAAAATGTACCTCCGTCTTGCCATATTCCCGCACAGGCGCTGTGGAAACCCTGCCGCCCAACAGGTGGTTCATCAGCTGCGCGCCGTAGCAGATGCCCAGCACCGGAATTCCCAGTTCAAAAATACCTTTATCACAGGAAGGAGAATCGTCGCCGTATACGCTGTTGGGGCCGCCCGTAAAAATAATGCCTTTGGGATTCATTTTCCGGATTTCCTCAAGACTCATCGTATGGGGGTGAACCTCGCAGTACACATTGCATTCCCTGACTCTTCTGGCAATCAGCTGATTGTACTGCCCGCCGAAGTCCAGGACAATAACCATTTCTCTTTCCATTTTTTCCTCCATTCTGCCGCAGGGCGGCACGACCGTATATTACGGGTAAAATCACAGGCAACTTTTTTCAGTAAATATTGTATCCATTAAAAATACATTTCATTATAAAATAATCCCTGCCTGTTTGTCAAAACCTTTTCTTTCCGAATTTGTCCGTATTTTCCCAGTTTATAACAGTTCAGCCTTCGGCCGAACTGTTACTGCATCCGCCCGTTATAAGTCGCTTTCGGCGAGGGGCGGATGCCTGCCGCCACCACGTTTTCTTACGGTCTGCGCAGTAAATGCGCTGACCTGCCTGAACTGTTACCCCGGTTTTCTTGCTGATTTTTCCCCATTTTCCACAATCCGGCCATGGAGGGGCCTGCCTTCGGCTCATGCATCCTGCCGCAGTTGGCATTTTCCACCTGGCATTTCCGCCGGTCGTGTCCCTACTGTTCCCTCTGCCTGTGCATCGCCATTTCCCATTTATGTCCTCTGTACCTGCATGTGTAGCAGATCGCGCGGAAAATCCAGTCCACCACCATAGCCGCCCAGACGCCCAGAAGTCCCAGATTGAACTCATAAGTAAACAGGTAGGAGGCGCCTACGCGGAACACCCACATAGAGAGGATAGCGACTGCCATGGTCCAGATGACATCCCCTGCAGAACGCAATGTGTTTGGCAGAGTAAAGGACGGCACCCAGAAAAGGATCACCATGATATTATGGAAGCGCACCACCTCTATGGCCATCTTTGCAGCTTCAGGCCCCAGGTTGTACATTTTAATCAGCAGCGGCATTCCAAAAAACATCAGAACTGAAATTACAGCGGTGATGCCGATGGCTATCTTCATCAGTTTTTTCGTATAATATCTTGCCTGTTTGTATTCGCCCGCACCCACGCATACGGCGGAAACCGAAACCAGCGCAAGGTTGATTGCGCCGCCCGCAAGGATATTCCAGGAGGCCAGTGTATTTGACACGGCATTTGCCGCGATGGCTGAGGTCCCCATTGTGGCTACAACGCTCAGCACCAGAATTTTGCCCAGCTGAAACATGCTATTTTCCATGCCGTTGGGTATTGCAATGTAGAGTATCTTCTTAATTAAATCCCCGTTAAAACGGAACCTGACCTGTCCGCAGAAATTGATCTCCCGCTTAGGATTAAACATCATGCAGAAAATTACGATAGCCCCCACGAAACGGGACACCGTGGTGGGAATCGCAGCGCCCGCAACACCCCATTTCAGTCCGAAAATACATATCGCATTGCCGGTGATGTTGATCGCGTTGATAAGCAGGGAAATCCACATGGTAACCTTGGCGTTATTCATGGAGCGGAATATTGCCGCGCAGGAATTATAAATCGCCAGCCCGGAAAAAGAAAGCGCCGTAATAATAAGGTAGGTTTTGGCAGACTGCATAACCTCCGGCTCGATTTTGCCGAACATCAGGAGCAGCAGCTTGTCATGAAAACCGATAAAAATAATGGATATGGCCAGCGCCAGCGTGGTGGCGAACATGATGATCTGCCAGGCCGCTTTGCTCGCCTCCTCCGGGTGCTTCTGCCCCAGAAAATGTCCGGCCACCACCGCGCCGCCTGTAGCAAGCGCTGAAAAAACATTAATCAGCAGGATGTTCACCGTATCCACCAGGGATACCCCTGATACGGCCGCCTCCCCGACAACGGATATCATGATGGTGTCCGCCATGCCGACAGCTATTGCCAGCGTCTGTTCGATGACCAGGGGAGTGATCAGTTTTTTCAGGTCCTTGTTTGAATATAACATTTGAGTTTTCCTGCCCTTATATTTTTCTTTTGTACTCTGCATAATTTTTAGCTTTTCAGTTTCTTTACAATCAGCTTATCTTTACACAGTAATTGCTTATTTATTTTATTCCGTTTTGTGACTGATGTAAATACTTTTCTCTGGTCGCAAGACCGCCCCTGATGTGGCGCTCCGACTTATTTACATCTAATACTTTCCTGGCTTCCTTGGCTAATGCAGGATTAATCTGAGACAGGCGTTCCGTAACATCCTTATGTACGGTTGACTTGCTGATGCCGAACTGTTTCGCAGTCTGTCGTACAGTGGCATTGTAGTCAATAATATAGTTGGCAATATCGATTGCTCGCTCCTCGATATAATCTTTCACGGAATTCCCCCGGAAAACTTGTTTTTACAATGTATGCGGGGATAGAAACCTGTATGTCAACTTTTCCGGGGATAAAATCAAAACTGTTTTTCGTTCACTGTCTGTCCCATTCTTCGAATGCGCCCTCCCACATTTTCTTCCCGAAAGGCCGCACAGTATCGCCTGTGCGTTCTGCATATTTCGAAGCATATTTAATGAAAAATATAAATGCTCTCTTCTGGAACGAAGCTCCTTTATGCGGATTTTGCTCCAAACCGGAACCCTTTCAAACTGCTCCGCCCCAAACCCGCCAGACTCTCTTCACTCTAAAAACCCCCTGCATCCGCCGCCGGATAAATTCCGGCATCCCGCAGATGCAGGGGGTTTTCTTTTTATTATGTCATCCTAAACTGTCTCTATTTTCCATTACCCTTCATAAATAACGAAAACCTGCAATTAATGGAGCAGTCTTGCAATAGCCCCTTCCACGATGCCCCACAGCGAGAAGTCCTGGCCGCCGTAAACAAGCATCCAGTTGTTGATGGTATTTCCAAAGAAATAGGAACCGAAGCCTACCAGGAATACCATAATAATACCGCTGAGAGCCGCGCCTACAATACAGCCCCTGATACCGCCGGTGGCGTTGCCGATGATGGACGCACAGCCGATTTCAAAGAAGCAGGTAAAGGTCAGCGGAATGATAACCGTAGGGAACATTCCTGCCGTGAGGATAATTGTAATTGTTGATGTAATCATGGCTACGATGAAGCCGATAATCAGCGCATTGGGTGCACAGTTGAAAATAACAGGGCAGTCCAGCGCCGGGATAGCTCCCGGAACCACCTTTACTGCAATTCCCTTGAAAGCGGGAACGATTTCCGCAATCAGCATACGGACGCCGAGAAGCATGATGGTAACGCCCACGCCGAAGTAAATCGCCTTTGTGAAAATAAAGGTGAATATACCGGTCTTTCCGCCTGCATAGCCCCAGACTTCTCCGGGAACCAGGCCGTTGGCCTTCAAAATAAAGAACATTACAATGTATGTAATACAGATAACAATAGATCCTGTAATGGATACCTCACGCAGGAAGCCAAGACTCTTGGGGAACTTGATATCCTCCGTGGATTTTTCCTTGTTGCCGATGACCTTGCCCAGATAACCGGAAATCAGGGAAAGCACGGTGGTGGGGTGGCCGATGGTGAAGCTGTCGTCCCCGGTCACTTCCTTAACCAGCGGACGCATCAGGTTCGGGGATATTACCATATAAGCTGCCGTAAAAATGGTGGCCAGACCGATCAGCTTGCCGCCTGTCAGCCCTGCGTCAACACCCGCAGCAATAAATACATAGGGGAACCAATACAGCATATGTCCTGTCAGGAATACGGATTTCCATTTTGTAAAGCGGGCAAACAAAAGGTTAAATGCGAATGCAATCAGCATTACGATACCGATCTGTGTGCCGTACACGGACATATCAATGTCCGGCTTGCCGTTGGCCGCAGGCATCATGGTATTAAAAGCCGCCGCCAGGCCGTCAATGGAATTGCCTGTGATAATCCCGGTACCCTGGGACAGAACAAAGAAGCCGATTGCGGTCATCATCGTACCGCGGACCACCTCGCTGAACTGCTTCTTTTGCAGCAAAAGACCAATCATAGCGATTAATGCCAGGAAAATAGCACCCTGACCGAAGATCTCATTAATGATAAAATTCAATACAACCATAAATCCCTCTCCCTCCTATGAAACACTATTTTTCCAAACTTTCAAAGTATTCCAGCGTTTTCTGCGTTACTTCCTTCTTATTTACGAAGCTGCCGATCGTCACTACCGGAACCTTACTGCGTTCCTGAACACGTCCGGCAAGCTCCTCCGATGTAAAAATCACGTCGCAGGGCGTTGAAGTGCATGTGCCGACATCTCCGCAGAATACCTCCGCATCCAGCTTATTTTCCTTCAGGATTTCTTCTATTTTCATTTTCAGGAAAAGGGAAGAACCGCATCCGAAGCCGCACACTGTCTGAATTCTTATTGTGCCCATCCATTTTACCTCCTTCTCTTTAATCTCTGCCTGATTCAGGCAGGCATTTCCTTTCCGGCCATTATCCGGACCACCTCTTCCACACTGGTCGCTTTGGCAATCATATCGATCCGCTCCTCCGCAAGCAGTGTTTCAGCGACCCTGGACAGAGTGTCCAGATGTGAGGTACTGTCCGTACATCCCAGGCACAGAAGCACGGACACCGGGTCATTGGGTGAGCCAAACTCAACCGGAGTATCCAGTGTAATCAACGCCATGTCGCTTTTTACCACATCTTCACACGGTGCTGCATGGGCCAGCGCAAAGCCGGGCATTATCACGATATAAGGCCCCAGCTCCTTCACAGACTGAATCATTTTTTCCACATAAGCGGGCCTGATGCTTCCTTCCTCCACCAGAACCGCCCCTGCCTTACGCACAGCCTCCTCCCAGTCAGCCGCTTTTTCTTTGATTCGTATATGACTCTCATTGAGTATTTTATCCAAAGGCACGACCTCCTTTTATCATTTTTTGTGCATTTAGCATAACATTTCTCAGGGTCAATGCCTAGTTCATTTTCTTTCACATTCTTTGGAAACAACCTTGCCTTTTCTCTCCCCTTCCCCGCCCTTATAATGAAATTATATTGGAATTTTATGTTTGGATACCTGAAATTTATATACTCCCCGGGCCGGCCAAAAGGTGGAGCTGTAAAGCAGACAGCGCGGCAGACTGTGAGAAGAGGCAGGGGAATACATAAATTTCAGGTGTACAGGCATACAATACGGAAAGGGGGATAATGCATGAACAGGCAGACAAGCAAACTGCTTACCATACTTCTTAATTCGCCCGGCCAGTATTTTCATTATGAAGAGCTGGCGGCGCGTTTTCATGTCAGTACCCGCTCGATGCGTAATTATGTCCAATCCATCCTGGAATTCCTGGAGGATCAGAACCTGCAGCCCGTTCTGTCGGTTTCCGAAGGGGGAATTGCATTTACCGGAGGAGCCGAGGAAAGCAGCCTCCTGCTGCAGGCCGCTGTGGATAATGATTTTTACCTGTACCGGCTCTCTCCGGAGGAACGCAGCCATATCATCCTGCTGACTTTGCTTATCAGTGATGATTTCTGCAATATTTTTGCGCTGTCGGAAAAATTCAATGTCAGCCGCACCACCATCTTAAAGGATATGGAGCAGGTGAAGGTTTTTCTGTCCCGCTACAACATCAGCTTCGATCCGGCCATGAACAGAGGTTATCTGCTCCGGCCCACGGAACGGCAGCGCAGGGACATGATCATGCGGATAATCCAGTCGGCCATGGGCGCGGTTTTTTCCCTGCACAGGGAAGTGAATATATATGAACGCTTCCTTTATGATGAGTGGGATTTGGAAAACTATTTTCCGTTCCTCAAGCAGCTCCTTCTGGATGTGGAACAGCAGTATGAGCTGGATGTATCCGATGCGTGTTTTGAAGAGCTGCTGCTCATGCTCTCCATCATTACCGTCCGTCTGGAAAGAGGCGCCTGCATCAGGGAAAGCACGCTGGAGGAAAAAACCTTTCAGAATCTTCTTGTTTACGAGCTTGCCGGAAATATCCTGGAGGTGCTGGGCCGTCGTTATCACCTGGCCGTGAGCGAGGCTGAGATCCAGTATCTGGCCTCCAAGCTGTATTATTGCCGTTTTTACAGCCGGGCGCCCATAGAAAATGCCCAGGACGTAAAGCTGCACATGGCGCTGACCAGCTTCCTTATGAAAATAAGCGGTGAAATGGATATCCCGCTGTATGAGGACAATAAAATCGTCAACCAGCTGGAAAGCCATCTGCGCGATATTGACAAGGCGCATGCCGAGGGCGTTCCTCTGGAAAATGATTATACGGAGCAGATGATTTCAGAATATCCGGAATATTTTCAGCTGATCTGCCATCATCTTCCCACGCTGGAGGCCACCACCGGCTATACCTATACCAGGGACGACATCGCGGTAATCCTCATCTACCTTGTAGTAGCCGTGGAACGGCATTTTAAAAATGATATCCTGCCCAAGGTGATCGTGGTATGCCACACGGGCATCGGCACCGCCAATTTTCTTGCGGAGCGGCTGAGCACCAATTTCAATATCAGAATCATGGCGGTTACCTCCAACCACAAGCTGCCGGATATCATGAAAAACTACGATTTTGATCTGATAATATCCACCATCACGCTGTCGGAGCCGGAGGAGCTGTGGGTCAAGGTTTCCCCCATGCTGGAGGACGAGGACATCCTGCGGCTGCAAAAGCTTTTCATGGATATCAAAAAGGATAAAAAAAGAATGAACGTACAACCCCGGCCCCGTGAAAGCATGCCCGGCATCCGTTCCGTGCTCCGGGAGGAAAACATCCTGCTGGACACGCCCTGCGGCGACTGGAAGTCGGTAATACAGAGAGCCGCCGGCCCGCTCCTGATGAGCGGCAGCATCGATACCAGTTATATCGATGCCATGATACAGTCCTTTGAAACCAACGGTTCCTATTTTGTTTACTGCCCCGGCGTGGCGCTGGCTCATGCAGGCCCCGGGGACGGCGTGCATTTCTTCGGCCTGTCCCTGATCCGGCTGAAAAAACCGGTTCCCTTTGGCCACCGCCTGCACGATCCGGTCCGCTGGTGCATCTGCCTTGCCATCCAGGAAAAGGACGAAAGAATCCAGTACGTCCTGCGGCTGATGGATCTGCTGAGCAATCCCCGCATCCTCCGGGAAATGGACGGCATCCGGGACAGAAAGGAGCTGCTTGCATATCTTCTTGAAAAAGAAAGGGAGGAATCATATGAACAGTAAAAGCTTTGACTATCTTACACATGTGGAAGAGATTCTGGAACGGTTAAAAAATACCCAGTGGGAATCCATGGATGCCTGCGCAGGGAAGATGGCGGAGGCGATTGCCGGCGGCCATTCCGTCTTTGCCTTCGGCGCATCCCACGCCGGCATCCTGGCCCAGGAGCTGTTCTACCGTACCGGCGGGCTGGCAGTCCTCAACGCAATCCTGCCTTCGGAATTCATGCTTAACACCCGGCCCGTCACCCAGACAAGCACCATGGAAAAGCTGGACGGCTACCCAACTGCCATCCTGAAGCATACCCCCATTCATGAAGGCGATGTGCTTCTGCTCCATTCCGTTTCCGGACGAAACACCGCCGCCATCGAAATGGCAATAGAGGCCCGGAAAATGGGGGTATCCACCATTGCAATCACCAATATGGAATATACCAGCCAGGTGAGCAGCCGCCATAAAAGCGGTAAAAAGCTGTACGAGGTCTGCGACATCGTTATTGACAACTGCGGTGATTTTGAAGACTCCAGCATGCTGCTGCCCGGCATGAACCAGAAAATCGGCCCCACCTCCAGCGCGGTAGGCTGTACCATCGTCAATATGATCGTGATCCGCACCGTGGAGTACCTGCAGGAAATGGGCATTGAACCGCCGATTTTCCACAGCGCCAACGTGGACGGCGGAGAAGAATTCAATAATGTTCTGTTTGAAAAGTATAAGGAGCAGATTCATTATATGTAACTGTCATTGGCAGACACTGAGAAAAATAAATATAACATACACAAGCCTTACCTGCCTCCTGACAGAGAAAGCTGGAAGCAGGGCATATGCCTGCCAGGCGCATAAAAAGCCGGCGGAGGTTCTTCACCCTCCGCCGGCTTTTACGGCCGCGTGCCCAATTACATCACACCTAATTCCCCGGGCCTGTTCTTTTCCATCCGGTTTTCTTTTCCGATAATCCGCCGCATCGTCCGGATGAGGTCTTCCATCTGAAAAGGCTTCGCCAGATGGGCGTTCATCCCGCTTTCCAGGGATTTTTTCACATCCTCTTCAAAGGCGTTGGCGCTCATCGCTACAATGGGGACCGTCCTGGCATCCGGCCTGCCGGAGGCTCTTATCGGTGCTGTCGCCCGTCACCCATTCCTCTAAAATCACGATTTCCCGGGTAAATTCAATATTTTTCTCCCTTGCCTGAGGTTCAATCCGCCACAAGCGTATCGTATGTTTTCTCCGGCACCTCAAGTCCGGCTTCCTCAATGATCTTATCCAGCTCAGCCTTGTCATTGGCAGCCTTTTTTACCGGAAGATAGCCGGAAGAGCAGCCGAATTCAATGTTGTTCTCCGCCTGGGTAAACCACTTCAGGAATTCCGTGCAGGCATACTCCTTCGTCTCATCCGTTTTGGTCACCACCATGCCCGCGCCCTGCTGCACCGCATAATTCTCACCGCCTTCGAACACGGGCGCCGGAAGGATGATGTATTCTATGGGGTAGGTCTCCTCCTCCAGCTCCACCGCATCCGGGAAATACATGGCGGAGGTCGTAGAACCTGTATAGGAAATAAGCTCGCCTATTTTTACTCGGAGCGGAACCTGCCGTAAGCGCTGAAATATCCTTTCACATAGGGAACGTACCAGGTATCCCAGATACGCTTCATCACAGCTTTATCCACCTGAAGCGTCACCTGTTGGTTTTCCACCTTGAAAATCTCGGTTCCCAGCTGCATGGATCCGATAATAAACAGATTGGCCATCGCATCCCTGCCGTAAAAAGCCTTGCCGTCATTGGGTATCTGTCCGTCCATTCATAATATTCCCCGGCTGTTTCCGTCAGCCCCTCCATCGTTGACAGGGAGGACAGCTGGGCGCCGGTAGCCTGGGAGAATTTATCCCAGTCCGTTTTATCCAGCATGAAGATTTCGCTGGATTTGGCCGTGGGAAAAATAAACAACTGGCTGCCTTCCCCAATCCTGCCCTCTTCCACGTAGGAGTCCACATATTCGCTCAGCTCCTCCTGGGTGATATAAGGGGAAATGTCGGCCAGATAGCCCATCTGCTGGATTTCATAGGCCGTATCCGCATAGCAGGAGAACATATCCGGGGCGTCCTCGCTGCCCACCTCCTTCTTCAGGGCGGACATTACCACCTCTTCCAACTGGTTCACGTCGCCTTTGCTGGCGCTTTTTACAAAAATGCCCTTTTCAGTCCCACCGTATCGTTGAATTCCTTAACAAGCGCGTCGAAAGCGGTCTGCTGGGCGCCGTTATAATAATGCCATGCCGTTACCGTCTCCGGGTTGTCCGGATCCAGCTTTCCCTTCTCCTTACCGCACCCGGCCAACAGGGCCATTCCTGCCGCCGCCAGGCAAAGCAAAACAGACAGCCTCACCTTTTTCATGCCTCCCGTCCGTGTTTCTGCCTTCCCCGGCATCTTCCCTCTGAATAATCTCATGGCACGCTTTCCTCCCCAAAAATATTTAGTGTAACAGTTCAGGCGGGCTGAACCGTTACTGCATCCGACCTGGAAATCGCCGCGCGTGTGGCCGGATGCCTGCTGCCGCCACGTTTTCTCACGGACTGCGCAGTAAATGCGCAGTACTGTCTGAACTAATATGTAATAATTACCTGTATCGTTACATTATACATGATTCCTGTGTACTTTGCACCCTTTCCCTGCTATTTTTCCGGACGAAAAAATGCTATACTGTAACCAGTTACCCACAAAGCTTTTGAATACATGCCCGTCAGGCAGAAAGGTGGAATACGATGGGAAAAAAGAAGGATAACGGCGCACCGGCTCTGTGCAGCACCCGGTGGACCCGCAGCATAGATTCCGGCAATGCATGGAAGGAATATCCCCGTCCCGCTATGGTACGGGCATCCTATATCAATCTGAACGGAATGTGGGATTACTGTTTTACCCCTTTCCCCGGCATTCCTGCCCGTTTTGAGGGAAGGATACCGGTCCCCTTTTCTCCGGAAGCCCCGCTGTCCGGCGTGGGACGAAGGCTTTCGCCGGACGAATTCCTGTGGTACCGCCGCAGCTTTGCCCTCCCCAAACGGCAGGAGGGCCAAAGGGTGCTGCTCCATTTCGGGGCCGTGGATCAGGAATGTGCCGTCTTTATAAATGGGAAACCAGCCGGGGAGCACACGGGCGGCTATCTCCCCTTCACGCTGGATATTACGGATATGGCCAAAGAAGCCTCCAATGAGCTGCTGGTGCGCGTGCGGGATTACAGTGATACCTCCTATTACAGCAGGGGAAAACAGAAGCTTGATAAGGGAGGGATGTTCTATACCGCCCAGAGCGGTATCTGGCAGACCGTGTGGCTGGAGCTTGTCCCCGATCCCTATATTGCGTCCGTCCTTTTTACGCCGGATTATGACGGCTCCTGCTGCCGTGTGCGGGTTTCTGCCGGAGGCTGCAGACCAGGAAGTCCTATCCGCTGTACGGTGCGTCCGGAAACGGAAGAGGACAGACAATACCGGGACGATCCGGCGCGGCCCGCAGCCGGCGTACAGCCCTCCGGCGCAGTGTGCGTCCGGACCCTTTCCCCTGACCGAGAGGCGGTACTTCCCCTGCCTGCTTTCCACGCCTGGACCCCGGAAGATCCCTTCCTTTATCACGCAGCCTTGGAAATGGGGGATGACAGGGTGGAATGCTATTTTGCCATGCGCAAATGCGATATCCAAACCGACGGCAACGGCCTGCGCCGTATCTTCCTGAATAACCGGCCTTATATGCAGGCCGGCGTCCTGGATCAGGGCTACTGGCCGGACGGCCTTTACACCGCGCCCTGTGATGAGGCATTTATTTATGATATCAGGGCCATGAAGGAGCTGGGCTTCAATATGCTTCGCAAGCATATCAAAATAGAGCCGCAGCGCTGGTACTATCACTGCGACAGGCTGGGAATGCTGGTGTGGCAGGATATGGTATGCGGCGGCAGCTCCTACCGCCACTGGTTCGTCACCTACCTTGCCACCCTTTTTAACGCCATGCACGTTACCATTAAGGACGGCAGGCACAGCCGCAGCCTTCTTTCCCGCAGGGATGCGGAGGGGCGGAAGCAATTTTTCCGTGAAACAAGGGATACGGTAGAAGCCCTGCGCATCCATCCGTCCATCGTTTGCTGGGTTCCTTTTAATGAGGGCTGGGGACAGTTCGACTCCCTGAAGGCCGCGGATTTTGTACGCAGCCTGGATCCCACAAGGCTGATAGACCACGCCAGCGGCTGGTTTGACCAGAAGGGCGGCGACCTGTGCAGCCTGCACTATTATTTCTTTACCCTGAAATTCCGGCCGGAGCCTGTCCGCGCCCTGGCGCTTACCGAGTTCGGCGGCTATTCCTGGCAGATTCCGGGGCACAGCTACAGCGAGAAGCTCTACGGCTACGGAAAATATGACAGCCGCCAGGCTCTCACCCGGGGCTACCGCCGCCTTCTGGCCTCCACCATTCTTCCTGCGGTAAAGCAGGGCATTTCCGCCACCATCTACACCCAGCTGTCCGATGTGGAGGATGAGGTAAACGGATTGTACACCTATGACCGGGAAATCCTGAAGCCGAACGGTGAAACGGTCCGCAGACTGAATCAGGAGCTGAAAAATGCCGTTAACCGGCACTGATCAGCTCCTGCAGATTTCTTTCTTTTTATAGCCTTTCTTCTTATGGCCTTCCTTCTTACGGCCTTAAGGACAGTTATTTTCCGCAAGGCTCGCTTTCCTTCCACATTTTCCGGAAAACGGGAATGTACATGATGAGGCTGAACAGCATGACAGCGCCGCAGACAAATATCAGCAGATTGGCGGCCGTCAGGCTGATTCCGGGGAACAGCAGCAGAATGAACAGCAGCACGTAAAGCACCGCGGTGCACACCTTGCCGAACCACATGGCGCCGTCCAGCTTCTTCCCCCTGGGAAGAAGCAGCAGCCCCATGATTCCCATAAATCCTTCTTTCAGGATAAAAAGCGCCAGCACCGCCCGCATCAGCGGATAACGCACAGCGAAGCAGAGCACCAGCGCTCCCTGCGTCAGCTTGTCCGCCAGCGGATCGATAAACTTCCCAAGCTCTGTAATCATATTGAATTTCCTGGCAACCTTGCCGTCAAACATATCCGTCAGCCCTGAGATCCCAACCAGCACCGCCGCCGTATAATAATCCGACACCCCGTCCGCATGCACATAGATCCAGGAAAAAACCGGAATCAGAAGGATACGGAAATATCCCATCAGATTGGGTATGGAAAAAATCTCTTTTGCTGTCATCTTTGGTTTATTCATAGCTGTGATGTCCTTTCCCGGCCCTCGGCCTGCCCTCGGCCTGCGCTCCGTAAGCTTACCTTCCGTCAATGCCGTACCGGAAAGCTTTTCCGCCGCAACAGTCTGTTCCCTTCACTGCGGCTTCATCGCAGCCGCCATATTACCTCCCATTATACCTTCCGCCGCCCGTCTTAGCAATCCTGCGGCAAAATAAATCCGCCCCTTGACAGAAGCCCCGCCCCGTGCTATTCTTAACATAATTTGTAACTGTCCTGCATATTTACAGTTACCAGAATTTCATATTCCACAAAGGCTGTGAAAAGAAACAGTACGCATTTTGGAAGGTCCAGAGAGAAGACGGCTGGTGTGAGTCTTTCCTGAAAAAATGCAGAACCCCTCTTTGAGCCGCAGGCCGAACCGTTTCCTGCCGTATTTTCCCGGCAGCCATAAACGAAAGTAAGCCCCGCCGGATTCTCCCGTAACAGAGAAAGGTATTGGGCTTGGCCCTGTACCGTGAGCGCGGAATTTTTTCCGAATTTAGGTGGTATCACGGACCCTGAAGGTTCGCCCTAAGCCATTCCCCTATGATGCGGCGGGACGGCTCAGGGCTTTTTTTATGCGCTGTCCTCTTCTGCCGCCACCAGCGCCTTTATTACTATTTGTAACTGTTCCGTTTCTTCACAGTTACAAATATGCGCTAAGAAAAGGAGGTCTTTTTATGAAGCTTTCAAAACTAATCGGCGACCGGTTCCGGGAAACGCCCTCCGACTGTGTAGTGGAAAGCCACGCACTCATGCTGCGCGGCGGCTATATGAAATACGTGGCGAACGGCATCTATTCCTCCCTGCCGCCCCTGCGCCGGATCACCGGGAAAATCGAACGGATCATCCGGGAGGAAATGGATGCCGCAGACGGCCAGGAGGTTCAGTTTCCCGTAGTGCTGCCCGCCTCTTACTGGCAGGAATCGGGCCGTTATGACACCGTCGGCAGCGAGCTGCTGCGTTTTACGGACCGGAACGGTTCCCCTATGGTGCTGGGCATGACCCACGAGGAGGCCGCTGTTGCGCTGGTGAGGGAATACGGCGCCACCTACAGCCGCTATCCCTTCCTTTTTTATCAGATCCAGACCAAATTCCGGGATGAAGCGCGGCCCAGGGCCGGCCTGATCCGCGTCCGGGAATTCACCATGAAGGATGCCTACTCCTTCCACACCTCCCAGGAGGACCTGGAAGCCTGCTACCGGCGGTGCCACAGTGCATATGAACGTATTTTTGCCAGGGCGGGCATACCGGAAGTGATCTCCGTGGCATCGGACTCCGGCATGATGGGCGGGAACCTTTCCCATGAATTCATGCTCCTTACTCCCGCCGGGGAGGATTCCATCGTCCTGTGCCCCTCCTGCGGCTATCGGGCCAACATGGAGGCGGCGGAATGCATCACAGAAGGGCCGCCGGATAAAAAACCGGACAGCGCCCATTCCTCCCTGCCCCTCCCGGCGCTGACAGAGGTTTCCACACCCGGCGTCCATACCATCGATGAGCTCTGCGCCTTTCTGGGAATCACGGCCGCCCAATGCTGCAAGGCCGTTGTTTACCAGCGAAACCGGGATGATTCCTATGTCGTCCTTTTTATCCGCGGTGATCTGGATGTCAATGAAACCAAGCTCACCAACCTGCTGGGAGAAGAGATCCATCCCGGGGAAATCACGGAAGGCTCCGGCCTGCAGGCAGGCTTTATCGGTCCCGCCGCCCTGTGCGCCGGATTGCAGGGCAACGATGGTAAAAATGCAAAGCCCACCCTTCTGTTTGACCGTACCCTGCAAGGCAGAACCGGCCTGGTCTGCGGCGCCAACCGCACAGACCTCCACTATACCGGCCTGTGCATAGAGCGGGACTGCCCGGACGCGGTATACCATGATTTTGCCAAGGCGCAGGAGGGCGGCATCTGTCCGGGATGCGGCAGGCACACCCTGACCATATCCCGCGGCATTGAGGTGGGGAATATATTTCAGCTGGGAACCAAATACAGCAAAGCCATGCACATGCAGTACGTGGATGCCGACGGCGTTTCCCACTATCCCCTGATGGGCTGCTATGGAATCGGCATCGGCCGTCTGGCGGCCTCCGTCTGTGAAGCGCATCACGATGAATACGGCCCTATCTGGCCCATCACCATCGCTCCCTGGCAGGTCCATCTGTGCGCAATACGCAGTGACAATGCCGAAGTGCACGCCATGGCGGACGCTCTGTATGAAGAGCTGCAGCGGGCGGGCGTAGAGGTTCTTTATGACGACAGAAACGTAAGCGCCGGCGTCATGTTCTCCGATGCGGATCTGCTGGGCATACCCATCCGTCTCATTGCCAGCCCCAGAAACAGGAAGGAGGGCTGTGTGGAAATGACCCTCCGCGGTAACAAGGCCGACACCTGCAAGATCCCCGTCGATGAAATCGTCCTGCGGGTCAGGGAAAAAATAACCGCCCTCACGGCCGCGCTGCAGCCCTGACAGCGGTTGGCCGGGCTGTCCTCTTATGGAAACCTGTAACAAAGCTTCTTATTAAAATCTATAAAAAGGCCCGCCATACAGCCTCCTGTAGCTGCATGGCGGGCCTTGGGGAAACAGAAGGGGGCATTACCTTTCTGTAACCTTCATCACATAATCCGCCCCGCCGAAGCCGGGCGTGCCGTCCAGGCTTACCTCACACCGGACACCGTTCATAAGAACCACCGCCGGTACATCCTTCACCTCATATACAAGGTCAATATTTTCCTTGGCACAGTAAGCCTCAAACTGTTTCAGGAAATCCTCCTTTGAGGACGGTTTTTCCTTCAAATCTATCCGGAGCGTATAGCCGTTTCTGCCCTGGTTCATTTTTTTGGCCAGCTTCGAAAGATAATAATAATTCCCTCCGAAAAGCACCAGTAAAATTCCAAAATCCAGCCCGATTATCTGTCTGACCCATTCCGGCAGAAGATGTCCGGCTATTACCATCAGGAAAAGCGCGATAAAAGCCGTCCACAACGCCGCCATGCCGCCTATCACCTGTTTCCGGAGGCCCATCCACAGAAGGAATACCCCGGCCAGAACATCCACCGCCAACATGGGGAGCATCCACGGCAGCACTGCCGCCCCCAGCGTCCGGTAACGCAGGCTCACATAGAGCACCGCCCCGGCCCAGAGGATCAGTCCTACAAACCCGCCTCTTTTTAATATTTCAATCCGCACTTCCTCATTTATTTTTTCATTCTTCGTCATTTCACACACCTCATTTCGCTTCATCCAGAATCCTGTCGCGGACCTCTTTCAAATACTTCCTGGAAATATAAACGGACTCTCCGTTTTCCAGGCCGGCCTCCATCAGCCCATTGAGAATGGGTCTGTACAGCCTCACCTTATCCAGATTCAGGATGACGGATCTGGAAATCCTTATAAAGGAAGCCGGAAGCTGCTTTTCCAGCACATAGAGCCTTTCCCTGGTTTCGTACACCCCATCCGCCGTATGGACGGACTGTATCTCGTGGACGGATTCCACATACAAAATAGCATCGCTGTCAATCCGGTGAAGCTCCTCTTCCTTCCTGCAAAGGATCGACACCTTCCTCCAGCTGTCCGTCTCAATGTACGTCCGCAGCTTTTCCGTGGAACCGTCCTCCTTTGCCAGCCGCAGAAGCGCTTCTTCCTTCTGCCCTGCCCCGATGCTTTCAATCCTGACTTTCACGGCCGCTCACTCCCTTCCTGTGTCTGCTTTTCTTTTCTGATATAAGCATACCTCAAATCACCTGTGAAAATCCATACTTTTACAGTAAGTGGCATCCACAGGCCGGTATCCGGCCGCCGGCTGCCTGTTTTTCGCCTGGCACGGCACATTTTCCCATTAAAAAATCCGGGATATTCCAAACCGAATATCCCGGATCCCGCCTGCCTGCCGACACAGACAGTTAATATGCCAATATTTCACAGCCCTCCTCCGTAACAGCCACAGTGACCTCCCACTGCGCCGACGGCTTTCCATCCTCCGTATAAATAGTCCAGCCATTTTCGTCATCCAGGTAAATGTCCGGCGTACCCAAATTTACCATCGGCTCAATGGTGAACACCATGCCCGGCACCATCAGCATCTCCGTCCCCTTCGGGGCCACATAGCTGACAAAGGGATCCTCATGGAACGCAAGCCCTACGCCGTGGCCGCCCATATCTATCACGATGCTGCAGCCGTTTTCCCTGGCATGGGTGTTGACAGCGTCCGACATATCCCCCAGGAAGGTCCACGGCTTCACAGCCGCGATACCCTTTTCCATACACTCCTTCGCCACGCGGACCAGCCGGCTTTTTTCCTCATCCACCTCACCGATTTGGTACATACGTGAGGAATCACTGTAATACCCCTTGTAAATGGTGGAGACATCCACATTTACAATATCCCCGCTTTTTAAAACCACAGCCTCGCTGGGAATGCCGTGGCAGACCTCATCGTTCACAGAGGTGCATACGCTTTTGGGATATCCCTCATAGCCAAGAGGCGCCGGAATACCTCCCAACTGCCTTGTTTTGCTCTCCACCAGCCGGTCGATTTCCTCCGTAGTCATGCCTTCCCTGATATTTTCCGCCACATAATCAAGCACTGCGATGTTCACAAGCCCGCTCTCCCGGATGCCCGCAAGCTGCTCAGGGTTCTTTATCATATCGTGCTCCGGGACCATATGCCCCTGCAGCGCGAAATGCTTTATCTTTTCATCAAACGCCTCATGGCACTGTTTGTATTTCCGCCCGCTGCCGCACCAGCAGGGCTCATTCCTTCCCAACTTTTCCATTCTCTGCCTCACATTCTGCCGGTAAACCATGACCGCCGGTAAACCTGGCTGCCGGTTTCCCCGGTGATTTACACGGCCGGCCTTTCCGGCCCTCCGCTTCTTCGCTACGTCTACCTATTATAGTCCCTGTCAGGGCAAACGTCAAAGCAGATATCTCCTGTCTGTCGGAATTTCAGCATAAACGCAGCAGCGCAGGCGCGCCCTTCCCGCCGTCCGGGGCTCCGGCAGCCGGACTGATCTGTTCCTTGTATTGACACTTTTCCCGAATTCCGTTATTCTTTTTATTATTGAAGGTCCGCAGGCCCCCGGTCCCGGAGGGGGCGGATCCGTGGAAAAGCGAGGTATCCCCATGCAGAATATAACCAAAACCGCCCTGGAAGCATCCTTGAAAAAACTTCTTTTAAAGAAGCCGCTGGACAAAATCACCATCCGTGACCTGACCGAGGACTGCGGAATCAGCCGGATGACCTTTTATTATCATTTTAAAGATATCTATGATCTGGTGGAGTGGATCTGCTATGAAGACGCCGCCCAGGCGCTTCAGGGGAAGAAAACCTACGATACCTGGCAGGAGGGGCTTCTCCAGGTGTTTGAAGCGGTCATGGAAAATAAGCCTTTTATTATGAATGTATACCATTCCCTCAGCCGCGAACAGATCGAAAGCTATCTGTTCCGCCTGACGCATGATCTGATCATGGGTGTGGTCAATGAAAAATCACAGGGCATACAGCTGTCCAAGACGGATAAAAATTTCATCGCAGATTTCTACAAATACAGCTTTGTGGGAATCATGCTGGATTGGATCAAGCAGGGAATGAAGGAAAATTACCATGAAATCGTAAACTACCTCTGTACCGCCATCCGCGGCTGCATCTCCGTATCCATCTATAATTTCAGCAGCCCGGATATCCTGGCCTCTGCTTTTTCCTCCTCGAAGACGGAAACCCCGCCCACGGATAAGCCCCGCGCTTAAACGGAAGCAACCACATTACAGCCCTGAAAATACGGAACTGTTACTGCATCGGCCCATTATAAGTCGCCTTCGGCGAGGGGCGGATGCCTGCTGCCAACACGTTTTCTCACGGTTTGCGCAGTAAATGCGAAAACCTGCCTGAATTGTTACGAACCGTTACCTATATTTTATCAAAACCGGCGCGGTGATAAAAAATTTATCAGATTTGATCGTTTGATAAGTTTTTTATCACCGCGCCGGTTTTGTAAATAGTAATTTTACTTTGTTACGGTTATGATAATCACATAAACAAACATTACTATTCAGTCACGCCATTCACAATTTGGCGGAGTACACAAACATAAAAAGAAAGGTGGAAATAAAAATGTCAAACAAATCAAAGGCAATCGGGGCTGCTTCCGTACTGGCAGCGGGCGTAGGGGCTGCGGCCTATCTCACAGCAAAGAAAAAACAGGGGGATAAGGCGGCTGACCCCAAAAAAGCTTCCTCCAACAACGGCTACCGCAACACAGAGCTTGGGAAATATGAAAAGAACAGCAAGGGAATCTACTATACCAATGGCAACTATGAAGCCTTTGCAAGACCGGAAAAACCGGAAGGCGTGGATGACAAAAATGCATATCTGGTCGGCAGCGGCCTTGCCTCCCTGGCGGCGGCCTGCTTCCTTGTACGCGATGGACAGATGCCCGGCTCCCACATTCATATTCTTGAGGCCCAGGATATTGCAGGCGGCTCCTGCGACGGTATTTTCGATCCGTCCCGCGGCTATGTTATGCGCGGCGGCAGGGAAATGGAAAATCATTTCGAATGTCTCTGGGATCTGTTCCACAGCATTCCTTCCCTGGAAAAGCCCGGCGCTTCCGTACTGGATGAGTTCTACTGGCTGAACAAGCATGACCCCAACTACTCCCTCTGCCGTGCCACAAAGGAACGCGGCAAGGATGCCCACACAGACGGCAAGTTTAATCTGAGCCAGAAAGGGTGCATGGAGATCATGAAGCTTTTCATGACGAAGGATGAGGATCTCTATGACAAGACCATTGAGGACGTATTTGATGACGAAGTATTCAACTCCAATTTCTGGCTGTACTGGAGAACCATGTTCGCTTTTGAAAACTGGCACAGTGCGCTGGAAATGAAGCTGTATTTCCAGAGATTCATCCATCATATTTCCGGGCTGCCCGACTTCAGCGCCCTGAAATTTACCAAATTCAATCAGTATGAATCCCTGATACTGCCCATGCAGAAGTATCTGGAGGAGGCAGGCGTTGATTTCCAGTTCAATACGGAAGTCACCAATGTGGTATTTGACTTTAAGGACGGCAAAAAAATCGCTTCCCTTCTTGAATGCAGGGTAAACGGCGTGGAAAAGGGCATTGTCCTTTCCGAAAACGACCTGGTATTCGTCACTAACGGAAGCTGTACGGAGGGCACCATTTACGGTGACCAGAACCATGCCCCCAACGGCGACGCCGAGGTCCGCACCAGCGGCTGCTGGAGCCTTTGGAAAAATATCGCAAAGCAGGATCCTTCCTTCGGCCATCCGGAGAAATTCTGCTCGGATATCGCCAAAACCAATTGGGAATCCGCCACCGTCACCACACTGGATGACAAAATCATCCCCTATATCACCAATATCTGCAAGCGCGACCCCAGGACCGGCAATGTGGTTACCGGCGGCATCGTAAGCTGTCAGGATTCCTCCTGGCTGTTAAGCTGGACCATCAACCGTCAGGGCCAGTTCAAGGAGCAGGATAAGGATAAGGTTTGTGTATGGGTATACGGCCTGTTCACCGACAGACCCGGCGACTATGTGAAAAAGCCCATGAGAGAATGCACCGGTAAGGAAATCACGGAGGAATGGCTGTATCACCTGGGCGTCCCCACAGAGCAGATTCCGGATCTGGCTGAAAACAGCGCGGTTTGCGTTCCTACCATGATGCCCTATATCACCGCATTTTTCATGCCCAGGGCAAAGGGCGACCGCCCGGATGTCATTCCTGACGGCTGCGTGAACTTCGCATTCCTGGGACAGTTTGCAGAGACTCCCAGGGACACCATCTTCACCACCGAGTATTCTGTGAGAACAGCCATGGAAGCCGTATACGGCCTGCTTGGCGTAGACAGAGGCGTACCGGAGGTATGGGGCAGCGTATACGATATCCGTGAGCTTCTTGACAGCTCCGTCAAGCTGATGGATGGCAAATCCCCTCTGGAAATCGAGCTTCCCGGGCCGCTCAACGCACTGAAGAAACCCATTCTCCATGTTATCAGGGGGACGGTAATCGAAAAAGTGCTGCGTGACCACAACGTAATTAAAGAAGGAATGATGTAAAGGATACCTGGCGGACCGCTGCTGCGTCCACCTTACAAAGGAATCCATCCCTGCCGGGCCGTTTCCCCGGCAGGCAAAAAAAGCTCCGCACTATCCATGAGTGCGGGGCCATTTTTATATTCTATATTTTTACTGCCCTGCTTATTCTCCTGATTTCCCGGCCGCAATCCTGGCCGCCAAATCCTCCAGATACATCCACCGCTCCATTTTCTGTTCCAGCAGGCTTTCCAGCTCCTCTTTTTCCTGTGTCAGGCTGTTGAGCCGGACAAAATCCGTGGCTGCGGCAGCGATATCCTTTTCCAGCTGCTCCGCTTTTTCCTCCATTGACGCGATTTCCGCTTCTATGGTTTCATAATCTCGCTGTTCCTGGAAGGTGAATTTCAGCTTTTTCGCCTTCATGTGATCCGGCTTCCCTTTTTTGCCGGAAGCCGCCCCATCCTGGCCGGAGGCAGCGTTTCCCCCTGACTGGCCCCGGCCGGAAGCCCCGGCCTCCGCTTCCGCCTGAAGCTGCGCCTCCACAGAGATACGCAGGGCATAATCCGTATAACCGCCCTCGTACTGCTTCAGCCTGCCGCCCTCCTCAAAGGCAAAAATCCGCTGCACAATCCGGTCCAGAAAATACCTGTCATGGGATACGGTTATCACAATCCCGTCAAAGCTGTCCAGATAATCCTCCAGAATCGCCAGCGTGCTAACGTCCAAATCATTGGTAGGTTCGTCCAGTATGAGCACATTCGGCGCTTCCATCAGCACCCGCAGCAGATTCAGCCTTCTTTTTTCCCCGCCGGAAAGCTTTTCTATCAGGCCGTACTGCTCCTCACCCGGAAACAGGAACCTCTCCAGCATCTGGGAGGCGGTAATGCTCCCTTCCTTCGTCTGCACATATTCCGCAGTATCCCGGATATAATCAATCACCCTTTTTTTCGGATCCATATATGCCGTCTTCAGATCAATACGCGCGCCTTCGGTATCCTCCGGAAGCTGCGTTCCCCCGGCAATGCCTGCAATTTCCTGGGCATAATAGCCGATTTTTATGGTCTGCCCAACCACCACCTGACCGGCATCAGGAAGCACCTGACCGATCAGGATTTTCATCAGGGTTGTTTTTCCGCAGCCGTTGGGACCGATAAAGCCCACCCGTTCGTTTTTCAGGAAAATATAAGAAAAATCCTCTATCAGCTTCTTCGACCCATAGGCCTTGCTGATATGGGAAAGTTCCAGGGTCATACGCCCCATCCGGGAGGAAACCGAGCCCATATCCACGCGTCCGTCGGCAGCCGGGCCGTCCATGCCCTTAAGCTCCTCATAACGCTGGATCCGCGCCTTCTGCTTGGTGGAACGCGCCCTGGCCCCGCGCTGCATCCACGCCAGCTCATTGCGGAGAATGGACTGGCGCTTTCTCTCGCTGGCGGCCTGCATTTCCTCCCGTTCCGCCTTCAGGGACAGATAGCCTTCATAATTGGACTGATAGGAATAAATGCTTCCCTTATCGATTTCGATAATACGGGTTGCCACGCTGTCCAGAAAATATCTGTCATGGGTTACCATAACCACCGCGCCCTTCCACTTTTGCAGAAAATCCTCCAGCCAGTCCGCCATATTATTATCCAGATGGTTCGTCGGCTCGTCCAGAATCAGGAGATCCGCCGGTGTCAGCAGCGCGGCCACAAGCGCCAGACGTTTCTTCTGTCCCCCGGACAGTTCCCCGCATTTCTGGGAAAAATCCGACACGCCCAAACGGGTAAGCATGGTCTTGGCCTGGCTTTCCCTTTCCCAGTCCTCCTCCTGCACTCCGCCTCCCGTCTGTCCGCCGCTCTTTTTATGCCCTCTCAGCACGCTTTCCAGTATGGTGTCCTCCGGCCGGAATACGGGCTGCTGGGAAAGGAAGCGCACCACCACATGATTGGCTTTTGTCACGCTTCCTTCATCCGGCTCCTCCAGCCCCGCCATGATTTTCAGCAGCGTTGACTTTCCCGTGCCGTTAATGCCGATTACGCCCACCTTTTCCCCTTCCTGCAGATAAAAGGAAGCATTGTCAAACAGCTTCCTTTCCCCATAGGATTTTGTTATATTTTCAACAGTCAGTATATTCATGGAAACCTGTCCTTTCTGTGTCAGCCAGCTGAATAATTTCTCTATGCTATCATAACCCGTATTTTCCTTCTTTGCAAATATAAAGTCGGCGTACTACAAAATCATCCCAGCTGTCCGGCAGCTCCATTTCCTGAAAGCCTGCGCCCTCTTTCTTTGCTACTCTTAAAATTTTTTTAATTATTTTTCCCCGGCCTATCTTTCATTTCCCTTTTTTGTTATATTGGTACTGTAGGATGAACGCGGCCGAGAGGCCGCAGGAAGTGAGGTTATTATGAAAAAAACTTATTTATCCGTTGCTGCCGCCGCTCTGCTTGTGCTTGGCGCCTGCACCCTGGCGGCATGTGAAACCCAGACCAAAGTCTCAACCGCCCCTGCCGCCGGCAATCCCGCCGCAGGTCCGCTTTCCTCAGACAGCGCTCCGGGAAGCACAATTACCGTAAACAGCAGTGAAAAAGTGACCGTCGTTCCGGACATCGCAGAAATCGTATATTCGGTTCAGACGGAAGCCGTCGATGCCGCCGGCTGCCAGCAGAAGAACACGGAGGATGTGGACAAGGTAGTCGCCCTCCTTACTGAACTCGGTGTGAAGGAGGGTTCCATCCAGACCACAGGCTATTATATGAATCCCCGCTATAACTGGAGCGGTGACGAACGGACCCTTATCGGTTATGAAGCGGTAACCACTCTCACTGTATCCGATCTTCCCCTGGATCAGGTGGGCGGCATACTGGCACAATCCGTCAGTGCGGGCATCAACAATATCCAGTCCATTTCCTACCTTTCCAGCAAGTATGACGAAAGCTACCAGGAGGCTTTGAGCCTGGCAATAACTGCCGCCCGCACAAAGGCAGAGGGCATGGCGCAGGCCGCCGGCTGCAAGCTGGGAGAGATCTCAGCCCTCAATGAACGGAGCACCTACAGCGAAGCCCGCTATACAGACAATGCGCTTGCAGATAAAACAAGCATGAGAGCCGCATCCATGGACGCCGGAGACGTAACCATCATGCCCGGTGAACTGGAGGTGGAGGCTTCCGTCATTGTGGAATACAGCCTGCTGCCCGGCGATGGTGCAGAATAAACGGACAAAGGAAAACAGCCATGAAAATTATGATAATTGACGGGCAGGGGGGCCGCATGGGCAGCCTCCTTACCGAGAAAACAAAGAATGCCGCCATTTCCGACGCCCAAATTTACGCTATCGGAACAAACAGCATCGCTACGGCCGCCATGCTAAAGGCCGGGGCCGATTACGGCGCCACCGGGGAAAATCCGGTGCTGGTCAACAGCCGGGATGCCGATTATATCATCGGCCCGCTGGGCATTATGGCCGCCGATTCCCTGTTGGGTGAGGTCACTCCCGCCATGGCGGTCGCCGTAGGCCAGAGCAGCGCCATGAAAATCCTTCTGCCGGTAAATAAATGCAATCACCATGTGGTCGGCGTATCCTCCGAATATTCCATGTCGGAGCTGGCCGAACAGGCAGTGCGTTACCTTCTGGACTGTATCAGCAAAAAAGCCTGAGCACAAACGCCTGATATGTCCTATTAATAAAAAGGATTTCCTGAAGCTTCTGAAACCAAAGCCATAGAAAGTTTCCAACGGCACTCCAAATAACATCCGCCCCGGAGGATATTTCTTCCGGGGCGGCATTTTTTACCGTAAAATATATAACAGTTCAGGACGATGTGCCGTCCTGAACTGTTATGAAAATTTCTATTAATTGACAATCCTTCTTACAGACAATATGGGCTTATAGGTCGCATTGCCGTATTTAATGCCGGTTTTAACACTGCTGGCATGGACGATTCTTCCGTTGCCCAGATAGATGGCCACATGGCCCGCATAACAGATCAGATCTCCCGGCTGCGCTTCCTCATAGGAAACCTCACGTCCCGCGCTTCTCTGGGACGATGAATTCCTGGGAATGCTGTAGCCGTAAACCCTGTATACGGACTGGGTGAATCCGGAACAGTCCGCACCGCTTGTCAGGCTTGTCCCGCCCGGCACGTAAGGATTCCCCACGAACTGGCAGGCATACTGGGCGATGTCGCTCCCGCTTCCGCTGCCGATCTTGGGAGGTACGGTTTTGGCTCCACCTGACGAAGCAGTGGAGGTTCCACCGGAAGAATTCTGCGTACTCTGGGAATTCTGCTTCTTTTTCTGCGCCTCTTCCTCACGCTTTCTCGCTTCCTCTTCCGCCTTCTTGGCGGCTTCCTGGGAAGCCAGCTTCTGGATTTCCGCATTCTGCTGCTTTATCTTCGCCTTGTAGGCCGCCGCTTCCTGCTTTGCCTTTGCAAGCTGCACCTCATAATCCGCGGCAATCTCCTTCTGTTCATCCAGGGACTCCTGCAGGGAAGCTTTTTCCTGCTCCAGCTCATATTCGGCAGCTTCCAGCTCTGATTTCTGTTCCTCCAGGCTTTCCTTCAGCTGCGCCACCTCCTGGACGGTAGCCGCATAATTATCCAGCATCTTTCTGTCGTATGTATAAATTTCCTGTACATATTCAGCCTTGTTCAGCATATCCGACCAGCTCTTTGCTTCCATAAATAGCTCCAGATAACTGGTCTCACCCTTTTCGTACAAATACTGGATACGTTTCTTCATGGCATGATACTGCGCTTCCTCTTTGGCCTTGGCCTCATCATAATCCTTCTGTGCCTGTTCAATCTGCACCTGTGTATCTGCAATTTCATCCTCCAGAAGGCTGACGCTGGCCATAATTTCCGCAATCTGGCCGGTCAGCTCACTGATCTGTGCATCCACATCATCCTTTTCCCCGGAAAGGTCATTGATCTGATCGTTCACGGAATCCAGCTGACTCTGGGTGCCTTTTTTCTGGTTTTCTTTTTCCTGCCTCTGCTTCTGAAGGTCACTGATACTGGTAGCATATGCTGTCTGCGTCATGGATAATGCCAATATGAATATCAAAAGTAGACTGAAAAATTTCTTTCGCATATCCTGCCCTTCTTACGTATCGCATCTGCGGCTGCATCCCGGCTTCCGCCTTTAATGCAGCCGCTTTTCCGTTTCGCTTATAACTCGCAGTTCTTCACTGTCCTGGGGAAGGGAATGACATCTCTGATGTTGCCCATTCCGGTAAGATACATCACACATCTCTCAAAGCCAAGCCCGAAGCCCGCATGGCGCGCGGAACCATAACGCCTAAGATCAAGGTAGAATTCATAATCCTCCTTGTTAAGCCCCAGCTCCTCCATACGCTGCTCCAGCAGCTCCAGCTTGTCCTCTCTCTGGCTGCCTCCGATGATTTCCCCAATGCCGGGAACCAGGCAGTCCATGGCGGCAACCGTCTTGCCGTCCTCGTTCAGCTTCATATAAAATGCCTTGATTTCCTTCGGATAGTCGGTAACGAAAACAGGGCGTTTGAATTCCTTTTCTGTCAGATAACGCTCATGCTCGGTCTGCAGGTCGCTTCCCCAATGTACCTTATATTCAAATTCATCATTATGCTTCTCCAGGATTTCAATGGCCTCCGTATAGGTCACATGGCCGAATTCAGAGGTGAGTACATGCTCCAGACGCTCAATCAGCCCCTTATCCACAAACTGATTGAAGAACGCCATCTCCTCAGGCGCATTGTCCAGCACATAACGGATAACATACTTCAGCATGCTTTCCGCAAGCATCATATCATCCGTCAGATCCGCAAAGCACATTTCCGGCTCAATCATCCAGAACTCAGCCGCATGGCGGGTGGTATTGGAATTTTCCGCACGGAAGGTCGGCCCGAAGGTGTATACGTTTCTGAAAGCAAAAGCATAGGTTTCCGCATCCAGCTGCCCGCTCACCGTAAGGTTGGTAGGCTTGCAGAAAAAGTCCTGGCTGTAATCCACCTTACCCTCTTCCGTTTTGGGCACGTTCTCCAGATCCAGCGTGGTCACCTGGAACATTTCTCCCGCACCTTCACAGTCGCTTCCTGTAATCAGGGGCGTATGCACATAAACGAATTCCCTTTCCTGGAAAAATTTATGGATGGCATAAGCTGCCAGGGAACGCACGCGGAAAACTGCCTGGAAGGTATTCGTTCTCGGACGCAGATGGGAAATAGTACGCAGGTATTCAAAGCTGTGGCGCTTCTTCTGAAGCGGATAATCCGCCGGGGAAGCTCCTTCCACAAGAATCTCCTCAGCCTGCATTTCGATAGGCTGCTTTGCCCCGGGAGTCTCCACAATCGTACCCGTTGCCACCACCGCAGCTCCCACGCCGATTTTGGCTGCTTCCGCAAACCCCGGCATTTCGCTGCTGTATACTATCTGAAGCGGCTCAAAAAAGGTTCCGTCATTGACTACAAGGAATCCAAAGTTCTTGGAATCCCTGTTGCTTCTCACCCATCCGCCGACGGTGACCTTCCTGCCCTGATACTTCTCTTTTTCTCTGAATAAATCCTTGATGTTTGTCAGTTCCATTTTTTTACCCCTCGTTTCCGTGTTCTTATATAAGCGGTAAGCGCGCTTTGGCTTTATTGCTTTTGGCATTCCTGAATCACTTCGGCCAGCGCAGTAAATGCGCTGACCTGCTGAATAGTTACCTTTACTTCTTATCCGCTGCCTGAGTCCCGGCAGCGCTTTCTGTTTCCTCTACGGCTCCGGTCTCTGTCCCGGCTGTCTCTGTTCCTTCTGTCTCCGCCGCCTCTGTGGCAGTTTCCGTTGTTCCCTCAGTATCAGTATTCAGCTCCTGGACAGGCTCCGTATCGGTAACCACCGCATTGTCAAACAGGAAGGAAAGCACCTTCTCTGTCATCATGTATTCCTTATAGCCCTTCAAATCAATGGCACTCTTATATTCTTCCACATCCTCGTAGCCATAATCAGCCGCATTCTTCTGAAGCTCCGCTTCCACCTCTTCATCCGTCACGTTCAGTTCCTCCGCATCCGCAATTGCCTTCATCGCAATAATCTCGCGGGCGGCCTGTGCTGCGGATTCCTGAATCTGTTCTTCAGAGGAGCCTTTTGCAGCCATAAAGCTTTCCAGATCATAGCCGTACATAGCGGCATAGGAGCTCATATTCGCTTTAATTCTGTCATAATAGCGGGTAACCATGTCTGCCGGCGGCTCTTTGAACTCGGAATTCTCCACTACCTTAGCCAGGATATCAATCTGGGCATTGGAATCATGGGTATTCTGCTCATCCTCCATCAGCATATCAAACACATACTGCTTGTACTCATCAACCGTGGCAAGATCCAGTTCCAGTCCTTTTACATATTCATCCGTCAGCTCCGGAAGGGACTTCGTATGAATGCTGTTAACGGTTACGGTAAACACCGCTTCCTTTCCGGCCACATCCGCATTGGGATAGCTTTCAGGGAAGGTAACCGCAACGTCCCTTGTCTCACCAATTTCGGCGCCGATAAGGCCGTCCTCAAAGCCATCGATAAAGCTGCCGGAGCCGATTTCCAGATCATAGCCCTTATCCGTACCGCCTTCAAAGGCCACGCCGTCGATTTTTCCTTCATAATCAATATTGGCAAAATCGCCTGTCTGCACAGCCCTGTCCGTAATCTCCGTTGTTACCATATTGCTCTGCAGCGCATAATCAATATAACTCTGCACATAATCATCCGTTACCGTAGGAGCTGTTTCCGTAACTTCAATCCCTTTATATTCGCCAAGGGTCACATAATCGGCTACATTGATGCCGTCCACATAGGCATCCTCGCCGTATTCCACAGCTGCAGCCGCAGTTTCGGAACCAGTCTCGCCCGTTGCTGCGCTCTCAGTACCAGCCTGGGTGCTCTCCCCATTCTCCGCCGTTTTCCCGCATCCCGCAAGCACGGATGCCGACAGCGCCAGTACTGTCATAGTAGTTATAAATTTTTTCATGCTTTGTCTCCTCTTATATTAAACAATAGCGCGACCTGCGCCGGTTATCATTGTATCATATTTTAATCTCACATAAAACCCTTTGTTACAGGAATTCATACATAATTAATAATATTTCCAACAGTAACCAACAGACTGCGCAGCCACACAAAGCCGCGCTTATTATGCAGAATGCCTTGCTTAATCGCGGAAAGTCTGCTACAATATTTTTGCATCTAACTTAAGGAGGTTACCACGTGAGTACAGTAACAATAGTATTATTGGTGATATTGGCAGTTCTAATCGTCGGCGTTGTTGTTTTGTATTTTCTCGGCAGGAAAGCCCAGAAGAAACAGGCCGAACAGCAGGAGCAGATCGAGGCTTATAAGCAGACCGTATCCATGCTGATTATTGACAAGAAAAGGATGAAGCTGAAGGACGCAGGACTCCCCGCGGCCGTCATTGAACAGACTCCCAAGCTGCTGCGTGGTTCCAAGCTTCCCATCGTAAAAGCGAAGGTTGGCCCTCAGGTTATGACACTTGTCTGTGAAGAAAGCATTTTTGAATCCGTTCCCGTAAAGAAAGAGGTAAAGGCCACCGTCAGCGGCATCTACATCACCGCAGTGAAGGGCCTGCACGGCACCACACTCGTGAAGCCCACCAAGAAAAAGGGCTGGTTCAAGCGCAATGTGGAAAAGCTGCAGGAGAAGGCCGGCGCGAAGCCTTTGAAATAAGCCTGAAAATTTGATATGGACAGTTTTTGACGACTGAAAGCAATCCCCCGTAAAGCATGTGTGTAATGCCTCCCGGGGGATTTTTAATTCCTTCATTTCTCTGTTTTCAGATCCGGTCTTTGCTGTAAACAATATTGCCCCGGCCGCCGTCTTTTCCGGACATATCCGGCGCTATGTCCTTAGCGATGAATGCCTTAACCCCCATAAATTCAAAAGGAATATCATCCGTATTTCCCTCCCGGATATCACCGCATACCTCAATCACATCCTCCATGATTTCCTTATGCCCGTTTCCGTCCTCCCTTCATATCAAGAAAGGAATCACAGGATACAGGCGGTATCATATCCGCTTCCGTCACCTCATCTGCCAAAGGAGAGCCTTTCAGGCCTGTCAGCCGGAATTCCAGCGGGCAGTGAACCTTGTAGATATAATCATCCTTCCGGTTCATATAGACCTCATCAAATTCCGGCGCTCCCATAGCATGATCCACATGTCCATGGGTAAGAAGAACGATAACCGGTTTATCCGTAAGCTCCTGTACACAGGCCTTCAGGCTGCCTATGCCGGTGCCGGTGTCAAGAAGCGCCGCCCGTTCATTCCCTTCCACCAGATACATAAGTTCGCCGCAAAAGGCATGGATTCTTGTAATATGCTCCGTAAGCTTTTCTGTCTTAAATTTCAACATTTCTTCCCCCTGTGATACTCATATATATTTCCGCAGAAATCCCTCCACCGCATCCAGCGCTTCATCACAGTTGAATCCCATAAATCCGTGATTGGCACCGGCCAGCTTGATGAATTCCACATTTTTCCCCAGCTCCCTCATCCTTTCGTACAATCTGCAGCTCTGGTTAAAGGGCACCAGCATGTCGCTTCCGCCGTGCATGATAAGCAGGGGAGGCGTTTCCTTTTCCCGGGAAAGATAATTCATGGGAACCGTGGCGTCAGCCAGCTCCGGATTTTCCAGGACATTTCTGCGGCCGATGACATAGCCCTCCGGGCTGTCGGCCTGTGTGTGATCCATGGCGCTGGGATAATAATTCATTTTTGCAATATCCGTGGGGCCGTACCAGTCCACAATGCATTTTACGGCGGCAGACTGTTCACGGTAGGCATCCATGTCCGGTTCCCCGTCTCCTGTAAAACCCGCCATCAACGCGGTATGGCCTCCGCTGGAATCCCCCCACAGAGCGGTCCTGTCCGCATCCACGCGATATTTTCCGGCATTGATTTTCATAAAGCGGATAGCGGCCTTTGTATCCTGGACCTGCGCCGGGAAGGGCGCAATATCACTGGGCCGGTATTCCACAATGGCTATGGCAAAGCCCCGCTGTGCCATCCGCATCAGGTTGGGAAGATGGTCAAAAACGTCCTGTTTATGCCAGGCGGAGCCTTGCACAAATACAATCAGCGGCCATTTTCTGTCCGGCTCCTCCCCGGATTTGGGCACCATAATCTGGAGATGCAGGTTAATGCCTCCCCGGTTGGCATACACCACATTCGGAAGAAATTCCACCCCAAAACCATAGGTGTCCTTCCAGGTCACTGTTTTAACTCCCTCCGGCAGCTCCTCCGATTCCGGGAACTGCTCCGGCGGCACCTGAAGCGGCGGTATTAACTTCAATCCTTCCAAGTCACTCATATTGTAATCCTCCTGTCTGTTTCCTGCCTGTCCGTAACAATACGGGATTTTTGCCTTCTTCTGATATTGTATCACAGATCCCTCCGGCTGTTTCCCCCTTTTCTTCTGCTCCGGGAAATTACCTCTTCCCTGGTATCAAAAAAGAGCCGCCGGTCCCGGGACTGCGGTATGCACTCCCGGACCGGCGGCCCTGCAGACATTTTTATCATAAGCCTTTTTTCAGGCTTTTCTTACTATATCAGGCAATTTCAGAGTAAAAAATATAATCTCCTGCCTCCACCTCTATCGTCTCTCCGGCAATTACTATTTCGGCGGGTGACGGCGTGATTATTTCATAGCGGATTCTGCCTTCCTCCTGCTTCCAGAGGGAACAGACGGTTCCTTTCCTTGTTTCAATGGAAGCCTCCAGCCAGTCCAGCCTGCGGTCGGGCTGGGGGGCTATTTTTACCCTGGCAAAGCCCGGCGCATCCTCCACCGTCTGAATGCCTGCCGCCTCGTATACCCAGTCGGCCACCGCGCCGTATGCATAGTGATTGAAGGAGTTCATATCCGTGCTCCAGAAATCCCCGTTTTCCATAATGCCGTCCCAATGCTCCCAGACAGTAGTGGCCCCTTTGGTAACAGGATAGAGCCAGGAAGGATATTCCGTGCGCAAAAGCAAGGTATAGGCAAGCTCCGTATGTCCGTAGCTGCTCAGCACGTGAAGCAGATAAGGGGTTCCCACAAAACCGGTCTGCAGCTTGCTTCCGCAGGCTTTAATCATCTCCGCCAGCGCATCTGCGGTTTTCTGAGGATCCTCGGCAAGCCCGAAATGTACGGCAAGGACATGCTCTGTCTGTGTCCGGTAATCTGTGAATGTCTTGCGGAAGGTATCCACGATCCCCTGGTACAGCCTCTCATACTCACTTATATCCTCTCCCAGCACCCTGCCGGCCTTTACCACAAGGGAGGTGGAGTAGGCGTAGAAGGCAGAGGCTATAAAATCCGCCCTGCTGGATCCCTTATAGCTTCCCACAGGCGCGTCCAGGCCGAGCCAGTCCTCATAATGCTCCCCGCCCGTCCAAAGGTACGGATCCTTTGTGCTATTGGTAATGAAGCCGATATATTTTTTCATACAGTCAAACTGCTGCCTGAGGATTTCCTTATCCCCATAGGTCAGATATATCTGCCATGGGCAGATGGCGGCGGCGTCATCCCAGGCCGCACTGCCGCTTCCCACATAGAGGGTGGGAACCACATGGCCGATGGAGCCGTCCGGCAGCTGATCCGCCGCCATGTCCGCCAGCCATTTGGTAAAGAACCGGTCCACATCGAAATTATAGCTTGCCGTCTTGACAAAAGCCTGTGCATCTCCCGTCCATCCCATACGTTCGTCACGCTGCGGGCAGTCTGTAGGCACATCCAGGAAATTGCCCTTCTGTCCCCAGATAATATTGCTGAACAACTGGTTCAGAAGCGGATTGGAGGAACGCAGACGGTCGGTGCGCTTCATGTCGGAATGAACCGCCACCGCATAAAACTGATCTGCGCGGGGAGTCCCCGGAAACTGATCCAGCCGGATATAACGGAATCCGAAAAATGTCATTTTAGGCTGATAGGTCTGTACCCCGTCGCAGCAGGTGTAATAAATCTTGGATTTGGCGGCGCGGTAGTTGGCATTATAGAAATTTCCCTCCTTATCCAGCACCTCTCCGTGGGAAATTTCCACCTTTATCCTGTTTCTCTTGTTTCTGTATTGCTGCGGCGTACATCCGAAGCTTTCCTTGAAATTCCTGTAAAAACAGCTGATATCGGAATAGCCGATCGCCGCCGCCACCTCTTCCATATTGCAGGTGGAATTTTCTATCATATTGGCCGCCTGCTTCATCCGGAATTCCTTTAGCAGAAAACGGAAGGTTTTTCCCGTTTCCCTGCGGATATAGCGGCTCAGATAGCCCTCGCTTTTTCCAAAATGCTTTGCCACCGAGGTGAGCGTAACCGTGGTATAGTTCTCGCGGATGTACCGGATCATCACCGGCAGGACCGCCTCGCTGGCGCTGATGCTGCCCACATCCTCCATCTTCTGCTGATGCGCCTTCAGCGTCCAGCCAAACAGCAGCATTACGTAACCCTTCATCATAAGATTGCCTCCGGCAGGCGCTCCCTTCCGGCAAAAAAGCCCTTCCCCGCACATGTCCAGGACTATGCTGCGCAGCCGTTCATCCTTACCGCAGCGCACCACCAGCGCCCGGTTGCTTCCCTTGCTGTAGAGCATCTGCCAGAAAAAATCGGATATGCTGTCATTTTCCAGAAGCAGGCTGTAAAAGGAATCCCCGAAGGTGCTCCTTTTCAGGATGATATTCACGGTAACCGCATCCTCCCCGCCGGTAAAAACAGCCTGATTCATCTCCGGCGGTATAATGACAAAATCCCCCTCGTTCAGCACGGTTTCCCTGTCCTGGTTTTTTTCCTGCACAAAGAAACGGCAGCCTCCGCGAAGGATTTCCTCATGATTCATGGGCATGTTTTCCTTTCCAATGGTATAGGGAGGTGGAATTTTCCTTTTCTACCGGGCTTTTTTTCATCATAAATGTTTTGTCATAAAAAGTCACTATCCTTTCCGGCTGTCTTTTTATGACCTTTCCTTCCTATCAAAAAAAGCCACCGCAGAAAGCTGTTTTGTGCTTCTGCAATGGCATCTTTTTTATTTCCGTCCGTTAACTTCAGGAGAGCAGGTTGATTTCTTCTCCGTCCTTCGGCCTGATATGCATTTCTATCCGGCAGTCTGCCAGGTACTCGTAATTAACCTCCAGCGCATAGTCCACATTGACGCTGATTTCCTTCTCTTCCTCCGTAAATGCAACCCTGCTGGTGTCCAGGCCGATGAGGATGCTTCCGTAGGGAGTAAGGTAGCTGGTCATGTTTTTCTTATTTTCTTCGAAAACCATGTAAACATTGACCGTTCCCCGCTTGGTGAGGTTCATCTCATGTTCCTTAAACTTGATGATATTTCTTGTCGGCTCGTCGCAGCCCTCCATAAGCTCATCATATATAATGTAGTGCGTATCATTTTTTTTATAATACTGGCCCCACTGGATTGTTTCAATTTCTTCACTGTCCATTTCCTGGTCAAACTGAAGCCCTCTGATGGAAACCATTACTTCCTTTGTCATATTTATTCCAGACCTCCCGTCTGTTGTCAGTATTCTTCTATGTTAATGGTTTTAGCCGACAGGATGCCGTACTTGATGATGGAATTGGCAAACGTTTTGAACTTATCCGCACCATCGCTTACATAAAACTTATACTTATTGTCTCCCAGCGCCGGCGCCTGGGGGTTAAGCAGGCCATGCGCCGCCAGCAGCCGCTTCAGCTCAATGGCGGTTTCATAGGCCGGATTCACCAGCGTTACTTTATCTCCCATAATCCTGCCGACTGTGGAACGGATCAGGGGATAATGGGTACAGCCTAAAATCAGTGTATCTATGCCGATGTCTATCAGCTCCGTCAAATACCTGGAGGCGATTTCATCCGTTACCGGATCCTGCCACAGCCCCTCCTCCACAAGAGGGCAGAACAGCGGGCAGGCCTTTCCGATGACACGCGCATCCGGATTGATATTATGTATATACTCCGTATATATCTGGCTGCCTATTGTTCCCTCCGTACCGATAACGCCGATTTTGCCATTCTGCGTCACCTCGGCCGCAACCTTGGCTCCCGGCTTTACCACACCGATGATGGGCATTTTTATTTCCTTCTCCAGGCTGTCAAGCGCATAGGCGCTGGCCGTGTTGCAGGCCACCACAATGGCCTTCACCTCCTGGGTTTCCAGGAAACGCACGATCTGCCTGGAATATCTGGTAACGGTATCCTTTGACTTACTGCCATAAGGCAGTCTTGCAGTATCGCCGAAATATACTATTTTTTCATTGGGGATCTGGCGCATAATCTCCCGTGCCACCGTCAGGCCGCCCACCCCGGAATCAAATACCCCGATGGGCGCATTGCGCAGCTTTTTTATGTCCTGTGCCATTCCTTCCTCGATTCCGCCGTTCTTCACAGCTCTTTCCGATGATGGAGTTCACCTGCCGTCCTTTGCCGCGCTCACTTTCCCGTTTACCGCAGCTGCGGACGCTTCCTTCTGCGCTTGCGTCTGTTTGACGGCCGCATCCGCTTTTCCCGGCATGAGCTTTTCCATAAAGCTGAATCGGATCGTCACCTCGCCCTCTCCCGCTTCCAGAATCTCATAATAATCCGCCACGTTTCCGTTGGCTTCCACAGGCGTTCCATCCTCTATTTTCTGATAGGCATCCGTGGCGAAGGTAAATTCCGGATAAAAAACACTCCAGAAGCTGAATGCAATCAGCCCTGCCGCCGCGATGTCCCTGATAATTTCTTTATATTTCATGCTGTCACTTTCCTCCGGTCCTTTATATTGGAAAGTATTGACAGCATCCCTGCATCCTATACCCTGGAGGATCCCTTATATTGCTGAATCTGGTTCATGATGGACTGCTCCTGGTTATAAATATGCATTTTAATAGCCCGCGCACCCGCATCCTTGTCCCGGCGGCTGATGCACCTGTAAATCTCCTCGTGTTCTTCAATCAGCCTCACATGCTGGCTCACATCCTTGATGTATTCCAGGCGGTAGCGGTACATCTGCTGGGAAAGGTTTCCCACCATCTGGGCCAGCTTTTCATTCCGGCTCCCCTGTACGATGATATCATGGAGCGCAACGTCGGCTTCCGCTATTTTTACGGCATCCTGGGTCCTGGTGACCTGGGCAAACCGGTCGCAGGCCTCTCTGAGCGCACGGATTTCTTCTTCCGAAATCCGTTCACAGGCAAGCTCCATCGCCAGCGCGTCCAGCGCCTGGCGCACCTCCAGCACATCCCGCAGGCCCTTGGCGGTTATCTGCGCCACCTCGGCGCCGCGTCTGGGTATCATGGTAACCAGGCCCTCCAGCTCCAGCTTACGGATAGCCTCCCTGATAGGCGTACGGCTTACGCCCAGCTTATTGGCCAGATGGATTTCCATCAGCCTTTCCCCGGGCTTCATCTCTCCCTTCAGAATGCTTTCTCTGAGGGTATTGAATACAACGTCCCTTAACGGCAGGTAATCGTTTGTGTTTTCTTCTATCTTCATCACTGCTCCTGTCTGCGCGTGGCGCGTATGCATCATTTGGTCAGGCACGTCTTGTCGGTAAATGAAGTCAGATACACCTGCTTTGCAAGCCCTGACCTTTTCAGGGCCTCATAAGCCGCAGATGCCTCCGCCTTCCTGTCATACAGCGCAAAAACCGTGGGGCCGCTTCCGCTCATCAGGGCGCCCAGCGCTCCTCTGTCCCTGTGGAACTGTTTGATCTGCGCAATCACCGGGTATTCCTTCTCCGTCACGGTCTCCAGCACATTTTCCAGCCGCTCCGCCACACCCCGGATACTTCCGGCGCGGATGCTGTCAATTATCCCGTCGATATCCGGATGCTTTTCCAGCTTATCCGCCTGCAGATGCTCATAGACAAATTTCGTAGATACATAAATAGGCGGCTTGGCTATAATACAGAAGCAGTCAGGAGCCGGCGGCAGGGCTGTCAGCAGCTCTCCGATTCCTTCTGAAAGCGCGGTTCCTCCCTGGATGCAGTAAGGAACATCGGCGCCGATCTGCACTGCCAGGCTCTGCATTTTCTCAAGGGACATCCCCAGCCCGAACAGCTCATTCATCCCCACAAAAACTGCAGCGGCATCCGTGCTTCCGCCGGCCATGCCGGCCGCCACAGGTATTTTCTTCTTCAGGTGCACGTTCAGCCCTTCCCGGATCCCGTACTCCTTCCTGATAAGCTCCGCTGTCTTCACCACCAGGTTATGCCCGTCTGTGGGAAGCGCGCGCATATTCGTGGTCAGATGGACAGAAGACTCCTTCTGCCTGCGGAAGCTGAGTTCATCATACAGGCCGACGGTCTGCATGATCATACGTACCTCATGATAGCCGTCCTCCCTGCGTCTTATGACATCCAGGCCGAGATTGATCTTGGCCATCGCTTTTAATGTAATTGATTCCATAATTTTCTTCTCCGTCCGGATTGTATACACTGATTGTACTTAAGTATATACAATTAGAGCTGGTTCGTCAATGTTTATCTTTTGCCGTCCTGAGCCTGCAAAGCCGCATAAATACTGGGAATAAAGTATATTTGACAGTTCGTCTTAGTTTATGATATTTTATCTTGGTTTATTCCGGTTTGATAAAGATTGGGGTATAAATTGGGGTACGGATTGGGGTAAAAAGGATATGAAATCCTGTACAGAGCGTGGTTACAATCTTTCTTCGTTACAGCAGGTTATTGATACTTTGAGAATTCCATCTTCTCTTCCCTTTAAAAATAAAGACCATTATTTAGCCGGAGTTTATACCGGATACAGGGAATGTCATATTCAACCGGACTGGCTGCTTATTTATCGACAAACTCCAACCGAATTACTTCTATATCGTACTGGCACCCATTCCGATTTATTCAGCATGTAACAGAAGGGAACCCAAGGACTTGCCATAATTCCATCCATAATTCTGAAATCTTTAAATGCCAGTACTACTCCATACATAGGAATATAAGCAAAAATAATAAAAAATACGATTGCTGGTATCATCATGAAAAGAAGCTGATGATATTTTTTTATCTTTTTTCCCAACAACTTTTCTTTTTGTTTTTTCACTTTCCCCGCCTCCCTGTATTTGCTATTTCTGTTGTATGAAATAATCTTAGCACGTGATATTTTTCTAATGAATGATATTTCATGAGAAAAACTTGATATTTTATGCAAACAAAAAAACAACGTAGCCGCTATTCTTTACGCGCACTACGCTGCTTTCCTTCCTGTTTTATGAAATTCCCTTTACAATGAGCAGCTTATCTCCGGGATGGATTTCATCCGAAGCCAGTTCATTAATATCCTTGATTTGGGACACCGGCACGTAGTATTTCTTGCCGATATTCCACAGGCTGTCACCCTCCCTGGCAATGTAGGCCACAATTCCCGGCAGGCTGCTCAGCTTATCCGGATCAAGATCCGTCACCTTTACCTCCTGTATCATAGGCTCCTCATAGTGGGTGAAAACAATGCCGTGGAAAACGAGCACTGCCTTTACATCCACTTCATCCGCATCAATCATGGTCACGCTCAGCCCCTCCGGCACTGCGTCCAGCTTGTAAGTGCAGTCCGGGCTGATACCCGGGATTTCCAGCACATAGCTGAAAGGAATGGTTCCAGAAATACTGTCATAAGGGACCTCAGGATCTCCTGTGCCATAGAGGCTCTTGATTGCCGCTGCCCCGGTGATGCGCAGGCCTTCCTCCACAATTTTGGTTTCGGCCAGCTGGATTTCACATTCACTGTGGCACAGCTGCTGCATTTTGGGCAGCCCTGCAGCCACCTTGAAATGACCGGCAATCTTCGTTTTTCCTGTATTTTTCATCAAAAGCTGCTTCAGGTTCCCCACGCCGGAAACCGCCTCTATCTCTTTCGTCACTCCATATACGTCAGAAAGAATTTCCGTCTGTTCTTCTTCATATATTTTCATATCCAGATCCAGAACGATTTCCAGGCCTATAATTCGCTCTTCTCCGTCGGTATCGGCTTTTACCTCGATTTCCTTATGTCCGATCTGGCAGGCAATGTCATCCACCATCCGTTCTCTCAGCCCCTGGCAGTCCAGAACGCCGCTGAACGGGATAACCGCCTCATACCACATGACCGGACGGTTTTCCCCTTCCCCTTCATAGAGGAAGAACAGCTGGACCTCACCCTGGAGGGAAAGCTTTCCTTCGGAAATACGGAAATCCGTTTCACCAAGCCTGCAGTTCTGCCAGAAGATTTCAAAGATATTGGGGTATCCCCCGGGCAGCTCCATCTCCTCACGGATGCGAAAAATATCCTTTTTCTGAATCGCCAGGCTGGCAAGGTTAATCGTCTTCTGCCGGAATTCCACCGGTTCCGCACTGCTCAGCTCCACGGCGGCCTCTTCGTCATAAAGCTCTTCCACATACAGGCCTAAACGGATCAGTGACTGTACGCTCAGCTTCCTGGAGTTGATCATGCCGACGCTGAGATCCTCCAGGTCCTTTTTTATGGATACACTGTCGGTGGGAGCCACGCCCTCCATATAAATCTGCTCATCAAACGGAATGCTGCCCTGCATGCTGGCCGGGCGGCGCACATCATCATCCGATAGATAAAGCACCGAAAATTCCAGCTTGCCTTTCACATACACATGGTCCTGCACCGCTCTGATTTCATCGATGACCACTTCGCCCTGCTCCTCGATGAGCTGGTACACGTCAGGCCTGGAATCGGTGATGTTGATATCGTCTTCCATGGTTATCTGCGTACTGGCTTTACATTTGATGCGGTCCATATGTATATTCTTTTTTATTAATTCCATACAAATATCCCTCCACGCGAATGCCTTTGTACAATGTATTCGATCAGTGGGAAAATATGACTGGAAAATGTAAAAGCTTCCTGGCCGGTTCTTTCCTGGTTTTTGACGTCAGGCCATGTTTATTTTACACAGCCGATGATCTCATTGATGCCGGCTATCTTGTTTTGTGTGAGGTAGGCCTGAATGCCCTCAAGGATATCCCGGGTTGCATAGGGGTTGATAAAATTGGCGGCTCCCACGGCTACTGCGGTCGCCCCGGCCATGAGGAACTCAAGGGCGTCTTCAGCAGTGGTGATGCCTCCCATACCGATGATGGGGATTTTTACCTTCCGGGCACATTCATAGACCATACGGACGGCTACAGGTTTGATGGCCGGGCCGGACATGCCGCCGGTTTTATTGGCAAGGACGAAGGTGCGGCGGTTGATGTCTATTTTCATGCCTGTCAGGGTGTTGATCAGGGAAATGGCATCGGCTCCTGCCGCTTCTGCGGCCATAGCCATCTCTGTGATATCCGTGACGTTGGGACTGAGTTTCATGATGATTGGCTGTTTTGCAACTTTTTTAATTGCGGAAGTGATTTCAGAGAGACAATCGGCTTTCTGGCCAAAAGCAATGGCGCCTTCTTTTACATTTGGGCAGGATACGTTGATTTCCAGCATGTCAACGTCCGTATCCGCCAGGCGCTCCACTACCTCCAGATATTCTTTTATTGTTTTTCCGCAGACATTTACGATGATTTTGGTATCGTATTGTTTAAGGAAGGGAATATCACGTTCAATGAAAACATCGATGCCGGGATTCTGGAGGCCGATGGCATTCAGCATGCCGCCGTAAACCTCCGCTACACGGGGAGTGGGGTTGCCGGGCCAGGGAACGTTTGCCACACCTTTGGTAACAACGGCCCCCAGGGCGTTCAGATCCACAAATTCACTGTATTCCATGCCGGAACCGAAAGTCCCGGAAGCAGTCATGACGGGATTTTTGAATTCTATACCGGCTATATTGACTTTTGTATTCATGTTTGCTCCTATCTGTATGCTTTAGCACACTTTGTATCAGGCAGGCTGAAAGCGCCTTTTTCAGATTTCCACTTCTCTGGCTTCAAATACAGGGCCGTCCGTGCAGATGCGGGCATTATGCACATGGGAATGTGCGTCCACATTTTTCGTGGTGCAGACGCAGCCCAGGCAGGCGCCTACGCCGCAGGCCATTCTTTCCTCCAGGGAAATATAGACGGGGATGTCCGCCTCCAGCGCATAGTCTTTGATGGCGCGCAGCATGGGCATGGGGCCGCAGGCATATATGATGTCCGCCTTGAGGGCATTCTCACGGATGGCATCCATGACGTTTCCGGCGGTTCCTACGCTGCCGTCTTCCGTAGCGATATAAAGATCCCCGTTTTTCTCAAAGTCTTCCCGCAAAAAGCAGCTGCTGTCACGGTAGCCGACGATAATTTTCTTGTTGCAGTCCAGCTGTTTTGCAAGCTCCAGGATGGGAGGCACGCCGATTCCCCCGCCCATAAGAAAGGCCGTCTGGTCTTTATTTACTTTATCAAGAGGGAAGCCGTTCCCCAGGACTCCCAGGATATCAATGGTGTCTCCGGCGCGGTAACCGGAAAACTCGGCAGTGCCTTTTCCGGCCACCCTGTAAACAATGCGCAGTGTCTCCTCTTCCTTATTCACTTCGCAAATGCTGATAGGTCGGGGCAGAAGGGTACTTTTGTCCCTGGGGTAGACGGTAATAAACTGGCCGGGGGCGCTTTCCCGGGCAAGGCCCGTCCTTATCCGGCAGTCATAAATCCCGGGGGCTATCTCCTGCTGCATCAATACTGTGGCTTGTTCTTTTTTCTTCTGTGCCATTTTTCTTCCTTTCTTCCGTATCCGTCAGGAACGGTAGGCAATTTTTCCGTTTGCTATGGTAAAGTGGATTTTTCCTTTCATCTTACGGCCCAGGAAGGGAGTATTTGCGGATTTGGAAAGAAAATGCTCCGCTTTCCAGGTTTCCTCCGGGCGAAAAAGAATCAGATCCGCGGGGCCGCCCTCTGTCAGGCGGCCTGCATCCAGATGATAAAGTCTTGCAGGGGCAAGGGACATTCTTTCTATAAGTTCGGAGAGGGTAAGCTCTCCTTTGTCCACCAGCTGTTCCAGTCCCAGGGAGAGGGAGGTTTCCAGCCCGATGATGCCGCTGGGGGCCGCTGTCAGCTCCCTGGCCTTTTCCTCCGAGCTATGGGGGGCATGGTCGGTAGCTATCATGTCGATGGTGTTGTCCTTCAGGCCTTCTATGATGGCCAGACGGTCCGCTTCCTCCCTGAGGGGAGGATTCATTTTTGCCATGGTTCCATATTTTATGGCAGCTTCCTCTGTCAGGGTAAAATGATGGGGCGTCGCCTCGGCATGGACGTCGGCCCCTCTTTTTTTCGCTTCTCTTACCAGCTGCACCGCCTCTTTTGTGCTGATATGCTGGATGACCACACAGGCGCCGGTTTCCTCCGCCAGGCGCACGTCTCTGGCCACCAGATCGATTTCCGCCTGGCGGTCGGACCCGCCGATTCCGTAAAAGGCGCTGGCTTTTCCTCTGTTAATTCCATTATTTTCGATAAATGCCGGGTTTTCCTCGTGGAAGCTGATGGGAACGCCCAGAGCGGCGGCCTGTTCCATGGCCCTGCGCGCGGTTTCCTCTTCAAGCAGAGGGATTCCGTCATCGGTAAAGCCCACAGCGCCAGCCGCCAGGAGCGCAGGCATGTCAGTCAGCTCCTGCCCCTTCATTCCCCTGGTCACATTGGCGCAGGTGGTTACATGGATTGCCGTCTGCTTTCCTTTTTCCAAAACCCGGGCAAGGGTTTCCGGGTTGTCCACGCATGGATTCGTGTTGGCCATGAGAACCACCGTGGTAACGCCTCCTGCCGCCGCAGCACGGGCTCCCGTCCGGATATCTTCCTTATGTTCAAAGCCTGGTTCCCGGAAATGGACATGGGCATCCACAAGTCCCGGCGCGGCAATCATGCCTCCGGCATCTATAACCTGAAGCATGTCCGCCTCCTCACCGGAAAAAACAGCAGCCTCTTTTTCCGTAACAGAGTCTGCTATTTTTATGATTTTATCATCCTGAATCAAAATGTCTTTCCTGGCGTCAGTGCCTGACGCCGGGTCTATCATATGTGTATTTTTGATAAGCAGCATATTTTTCTCCTTCTGCTGTTGCCGGCCTGCGGTTCTTTGTTATGTACACTGCCCTGCCCGAACCGGCGCAGGTATAATGTCGGCTACACCGACATTATACCATATCCGCTCTGCGGATATGGGCCTCCGGCGGAAATTAGCGCCCGGTTTTCTCCGGCGGACGCAGAAACCGGAATGCGCAGGTATAATGTCGGCTACACCGACATTATACCATACACCCGTTTTTTTCTTCAACCGCTTTGCCCGGATTTGTGGCTGCCCGAATTTTCCGCACACAGTCACCGATCCCTGTAAAAACGGACGCTCACAGGAATCCCTGCCGCTTCTCTTCAATCAAATACTACCGTTTTGTCCCTGAATTCTATTTTCAGTACAATATAAGGATAGGAGGGACTGGTCCCGGGCGAGCTTCCCGCTTTGGGGCCAAGCAGGTTGGTATTGACGTAAATGGCATTGTCCGTTTCATACAGTTCATTTACCGTCACGCTGTAGCCGCCGCTTTCCTGCTTTCCATAGCCGACGCAGATGTAAAGATAGCCTTCGTCCGCATAGGTCAGCTTGAAGGCGCTTTCCTTTTTCTGATCCAGAATTTCCTTCAGCTCATCCGGCAGCCTATCCTCGCTTACCACCGTAAATTCCAGATTGTTCCTGTCCTCTTCTTTTTCTGTTTCGCCGCCGCAGGCAGAAAGCATAGCAGCCATGATGGAGACTATCACCAGCAAGCATATTTTTTTCATAGAAAAACCTATCCGCCTTTTTTACTAATCTATTGGCGGACAGGATGTCCTATGCCGGATATTTACAATTTCCCCCCGAAAAAGGGGGACTATTCAGCCATGCCATTCATAATGCGGCGGATGGTACATATTGATGATAAATTTTTCCCGGCCCCGCCCGCTTATCAGGCGGGCATTCTCCCGCAGAATGGGATACCTGGACTGGCCAATCTGTGGTAAAGTATGTTTACCGGCCGGAACAAAACAGGATGCGGCGGCGTTATTGTATGTAAAAAAGCTTAACGGCCGCGCGGCATTTAGATTACAGGGGGACCACTTTATGGCAGAATTTCAATTTCAAATCGCTCCGTTACGAAAACAGCACGGCCTCAGCCAGCAGCAGCTGGCCGCGCTTCTGGGCGTGGCGCCGCAGACCGTCAGCAAATGGGAAACCGGCGTCACCTTTCCTGATATTGCCCTGCTGCCGGAGCTGTCCGGGATATTCGGCGTATCCGTGGATGAACTGATGGGGCTCAAGCCTCTTCCGGATGCCGCCTATATTCCCACAGATAAGGGAAAAAAAGGCTATTGGGGCAGGCAGCTGGATTATCTTACCCGCACCCGTTCTTCCTTCTGGAACCAGGATTATATCGGTTTCCTTGTGGAAAAGGTGTGGAAGCTTACAAAGCCCGTCCGCGTCCTGGACTGCGGGTGCGGCTATGGTTTCCTGGGCAGCCTCCTGCTGCCGCTGCTTCCTGAGGGAAGCACCTATACCGGCGTGGACTTTGACGAAACACTCATCCGGGAGGGAAAAGCCATGCTGTGTGATACGGATTTTGCCGTTTCTCTGCACTGTGCGGATTTTATGGAATGGATGCCGGAAAAAGCATCCGAATGCAGCTATGATCTGGTTCTCTGTCAGGCGGTGCTCCGCCATATCGACAGAGCGGAAGCATTTCTGGAACGGATGGTATCCTTCACCCGCTCCGGAGGGATTACCGCTTGCTTTGAGGTAAACAGAGAGCTGGAATGCGACGGGCTGTACATCGAAGGAATGGATTATGGGGAGCTGTGCAGCCGCACCGGTCTGCGCAGTCTGTGGAAAAAAGAACGGGAATGCCAGGGACGCGACTACGCCATAGGAATCAGGCTTCCTGTCCTCATGGAACGTATGGGGCTTGTGCATGTGGATATCCGGCTCAACGACAAGGTCCGTTATATCAGCCCGGCCCAGCCAGATTATGAACAAGTCGTTTCCGATCTGCTCCGGGCCAACCACTGGATGCCGGAGGATATGGCCGCGGATACCCAGGCCGGCGCGGAGGGCTTTATGAACCATGGCATGAGCCGCCAGGAGGCTGAAAGCTACTATTCCAGGCAAAGAAAAATTGCCTCCTTCCTCAACGGAAACAGAGACAATCTTTCCATCATCCAGACGCTGGGGCTGCTGATTTCCTACGGCTATAAGCCATAGCTTTTCCACAGCCGGCCCGTAAAAATCAGCCGTTATCCACAATTCTGCGGGCCACATCCGGTTTATTTGTGATAATCGCGTCGATGCCTTCCTGCACCAGACAGCGCATGTATTTTTCATCGTCCACGGTCCACACGTGAAGAAGGAGCTTCTTTTCCCGGCAGGCCTTAAGAAAGCCTTCATACTGCAGGTTATAAAGCGCAGGGTGCAGAGCGTCCGCTCCCAGCCCTGCCGCATAGCCGGGCACATCCTGGAAGCCGTCCGCATACAGCAGACCGGTTTTGGCATTCGGATCATACTCCCTCATCTTCATCACACTGTAATGATTGAAGGAGGAATAAATAATTTTCCCCTGCATTCCCCAAGCCTGTTCCAGCCGGAACAGCTTTTCTTCTATTCCGGGATAAAAATAGATTCCCGTCTTGATTTCCACATTGATTTCCAGGCCTGTGGGCTTTAACAGTTCATACACCTCTGCCAGCGTGGGGATGCGCGCATCCGCATATTCCGGGTGAAGCCTGTTAAAATGAAACCGCTTCAATTCCTCCAGCGTATAATCCCTGACATAACCTGAGCCGTCGCTCACCCGGTCAATGGTTTCATCGTGAATGACCACCAGCTCTCCGTCCTTACTCAGCTGTACATCCAGCTCCACGCCGTCCGCCTTCTGCTCCGCCGCCAGACGGAAGGCCTCCAGTGTATTTTCCGGCGCGTAGGCGCTGGCTCCTCTGTGTGCCCATACCTTAGTTTTCATAACCCTGCTCCTTTTTTCACTGCCTGACCGGCATTTATTCCAATTCGCTATATTTCCAGCCGCATCCCGTCGTAAGCCACTATTTTGCTTCCGTAATCCTCATCCGGCCTGTGCAGCTCCCGGGACAGATGGGACAGCACTACCAGGGAATCCTTCCTCAATATCCCGCATTCCTCCATGGCTTCCACCAGCATATCCACCATGGGCAGCGTATTGTGGCTGGCGATCCTGTAATTGGCCCGCATGGACCCCACCGTCGCCTCCATGATGGCCAGATCCAGTTCATGCTTTCTGAGAACCGACCAGGTCTGGGCAAGAAACCAGGCGCCGTCACAGCCGTAGAAAAATTTCTTTCCTTCACAGGCAAACAGATAATGCAGCGCCGTCTCCCGGGTCCTGGACACCTCATGGTTCGCCCCCAAAGCCTGCATGGTCACCTTGCCCAGCTTCACCCTGTCCCCTGTTTTCAGCGGGTACAGCCTCATCCGGGACAGCTCCTTTTCCGTCAGCTTCAGCGAGGGTATCGTACCCTCATGGCAATAAAAGCCTACCTTTCCCCTGGCCTCCCCCAGGAATCCATCCAGCGCCTTAAGGCTGAAATGATCCCCGTGGCTGTGCGTCAGTATAACCGCCTTCAGCCCGGATAAATCAAGCTTAAGCACCTTAACGGCAAAAAACCAGGATTCCGGCGCAGGATCAATCAGGTATTTACCGTTTATAAGCAGGCTGCAGGTCCGCCGGATGAGACCGTCCGTATCATATCTCACATCGGCCTGCGGCCTCACGGGCCAGTCCGCGGCCCCCGTTCCCAGAAAAACCAAATCAAATGCTGCCATCCTGTTCTCCTTTTTCCAGCCGGAGGCCTCACCGCCCCTGGCCCTTCTGATATTCCTTCGGCGTCATCCCGTATTTTTTCTTAAACAGGCTGAAAAAATAAGGATAACTGCAGAAGCCCACTTCATCAATGATTTCCTTCAGCCTCAGCTGCGAGCTGTCCATCAGTTCCTTTGCCCGCTCCAGCCTGACCTCGTTCAGATATTCCACGAAGCCCGTGCCCACCTCATTTTTAAACAGGGTGCTCAGATAGGAGCTGTTCATACCGGCATTATCCGCCGCGTCCCCTAAAGATATCCCGTCCATATAGTGCTGATGGATATAGGATACCATTTTTCTCACCGGAACGGAATAGCCATTCTGCCCCTCCAACACTTTTTTCTCCCGGATAATCGCAGCGAAAAGCTCATGAAAAAATTTTCCGCACTCCCTCAGCTTTTCCATCTGCGCCACATACTCCATGACGCCGGTTCTGTGCGTATATACCTTTTCATAAGGAATCCCCTGTTTTTTGCAAAAAGATATGGAAAGGATAGTCAGATCGGAAAACAGCTGGGTACAGCCGGAACGCAGGATATTCCCCTCAAAAATCTCCCGGAAAATATGGTCTACGGTTTCCTCCGCCAGCGTCTCATCCCCCTGTCGCAGCGCAGCCGTAAGCCTCTGCTCATCCTCCAGCCTGATGCCGTTTCCTCCATTATATTCCTGCGCCTCCTCCCTCCCGCTCTCTGGCTGCAGATCCATAAATTCCTTTTTTCTGCGTTCCTCCAGTTCCTGAAAGGCCTCCGGCATCTCCCGCAGGAGACACATGCGGCCGATATGGAAATTTCCATTCAGACGCATGAACTTATTCAGACAAAAGCTGCACCGCTGCATTTCATTATAAATTCCATAAATTCCCCGGCAGTTAATGGACATGACCACCCAGCAGAGCGGCTTCCCCCTTCCCAGATCCAGCTGCTTTGTCAGCATCATTTTGGGATAATCGTATTTATCCCTGGCCGGCTGGACCGAAAATACCACATCCTGCTCCCCCGCCAGCCTTTTATAGCGCTCCAGCTCCTGTTCATCCGGCGTTGACAGCGAGCCTCCCGCAGAAAATTCCATCCCGTTTTCCGTAAATACATAGATATTCTGCATATACTCGGCCCCTGTCATCACGGCCTTCAGAAGCAGCTGCATATTTTTCATGTCAGTCAGCCGCTCGCTGTCATTGGAATAGGAGGTCTTATTCAGTATGGGCTTTGCAAGCGAATTATTCTGCAGGATATAGGCAATCAGCCGCAGCTTCTTCAGATAGTCCTCCACATTCTTATTCGCGCTCTCCGTCATCTCCCAGGCATACTCCACGCCCCTTTCGGAAATTTTCCTCGTAAAGGCGACGCCCCAGATCACCGTTGTCGCCAGCACAAAACACAGAAGCAGGCTGGCGACCATGATGACAAATTTATGCTTCATACTGAAAAATTTTTTCTTCATAACCTATCCCTTAACCGCTCCGTCCGACAGCCCCGCCACAATATATTTCTGCATACACAGATATAGGATGACGATCGGCATGGAAACCAGAACCACATCAGCAAACAAAAGCTGCCAGTCCGAAGCCTTCTGCCCCATGAACAAATAGGTGGTCAGCACCGCCGTCGTCCTTTTGGCGCTGTTGAGCAGATACAGGGAGATTCCGAAATCATTCCAAATCGTCATGACGCAGTGCATCAGAGCCGTAATGGTAACCGGCTTGAGCAGCGGAAAAATAATCCGGAAATACATCAGCAGCGGACTTGCGCCGTCAATAATCGCCGCTTCATCAATTTCACCGGATATCCCTTTGATAAATCCCGTATAGATAAAAAAGATAAACGGAAAAATACTGGCTGCATATACCAGTATAGCACCTGCCACCGCCCCTGTACCAGTCGTCATATGCACTTTTGACAGAAGAAAGTATACGGGAACCATTGCCAGCGGCAGCGTCAGCCCCATTACGATAAAATTATTTACCGCCTTCATGGCTTTTGTTTTTCTGCGCACTACCACAAACGCCGCCATGGAAGCGAAGGTCAGCACCAGCGCAGATCCGCAGAAGGTTACAATCGCGCTGTTAAGGAAGCTGGATACCAGCCTGGCCTCTTTAATCACCGTGCCGTAATTTTCCACAATCTGCCCCAGGGAAATCCCTTTCAGGTTCAGCTGAAGCAGATTTGCCTGTCTTTTACTTTTCATGGAATTCACCAGAACCATCAGAAACGGGATCAGCACCAGAAAGCTGATGAGAACGCCGATTGTCTCAAACACGGCCTGTTTAATCTTCTTTTTCCTTTTTTCCCTCATAGCTCCACCTCGTTTTTGGCTATCGTCTGATAGGTGCATAACGTGATCACAAGAATAATCACGGCCAGCAGCGTCGTGCCTGCCGTGGCTTCTCCGTATTTCTGATAGCTGTAGGAATTGTAAATCATGGTATTGAATACCTCAGTGGCATAGCCGGGGCCGCCTCCCGTGGTCGCCACCACAATATCAAACACCTTCAGCCCGCCGATGATGCTCAGCACCACCACATTGTTCACGGAAGCCATCAGCAGGAGAAGCGTAATGTTTCTGAACTGCTGCCATTTGGTCGCACCGTCCACAATTGCCGCTTCATAATAATCCCTGGAAATATTCTGCATCCCCGCCAGAAGAATCATCATGGTATAGCCGGACCACTTCCAGATTTCAATGGCACAGATAGAGAGCATGGCAATTCTGGTATCGGTCAGCCATTTCGGCTGGAAGCCGGTCATTCCAAGACCTCGGATTACCGTATTGATCAGCCCTTTGGAGGGATGCATCAGGGAGGTAAACACAATGCCGATAGCAATGGAATTGACCACTGCAGGCAGATAAAAAACGGTACGCAGATAATTCGTGGTCCGCAGCTTCCTGTTCAGCAGCACGGCCAGAAGCATGCCCAGGCAAACCTTCCCCGCGGTCGTCACTATCGTAAATAAAAAGGTGTTCTTAAAGGCAATACTCATATTTGGATTTTTAAGTATACTGATATAATTTTCCAGCCCGATAAAATCCGCTCTTCTGAAATTCCAATTGGTAAAGGAATACCGGAACCCAACCAGAAACGGAACAATAAAAAAAGTAATAAAAAGGATGATGCCCGGCAGGGCAAAATAAACCGGATACTGTTTTTTTCTTAGCATAATTCGTCCCTTCCTTTAACAGGGGGAAGGTGCCTCCCGCCCCTTCCCCGCTTTTGGCGCAGCAGATATCTGCATCCGTTATTTGCCGCCTTGTTCTGTTCTTTTTTGGCAACGGTCCAATCCCCTCACAGTTACCGCCGCAAATCAATATCCCCAGTCAGGATTTCCCGCTTCCTTCGCATAGGTATCCCAGTCTGTGTCATAGCCTGCAAGCACGTCCTTGGGAGTTTTGTCTCCGGCCAGCATAGCCTGTACGTCGCTGGCCATGGAAGGCGTGGAATAAATGGTGTTGGGCAGCGTACTTGTTTTACCTGCTTCAATGAGTGCGGAAACATCCGCTGGGATACTGGTCAGCTTAACATCAACGCCGTTAACTGCAGGAATTCCCTGATGCATCTTGTAATACTCGGTCATAGCTTCCTTGGTTACCAGTTCTCCTACAATCTGTACTGCCAGATCCACTTTCTTTCCTTCCTTAGGCACTACAAAGCCGGTAGGAGTCTCCGTATAGGCGATGGAATCCTTGGCTTCTGTTGCCGGGATGGGGAAAAATCCGATATTTTCCAACTCCTCCTGGGATTCTGCAAGCTTCGTCAGCTCCGCATAAATCCAGGTTGCCTGTGAATACATGGCCGCCGTACCGGTAAGCAGCGCTTCCTGTGCATCAGCATAGCTGTCGGAAAGGAAGGTATCCTGGATGTAACCCTTATCCTTCATTTCCTTCATACGGTCAAAGGTCAGCTGCATATATTCCATATCGGTCCAGAGCTTTTCGTGGGAATTCAGCGAATCTATGCTTCCCGGCACGATGGATTCCTGTTTCAGCCTGGCGTCAATGGGAATGATCTGAAGCGTCCATTCATTGTCTGTCGTACCGGATACATACATCGGTGTCACTCCGGCTGCCTTCAGCGTCTCGCAGGCCGCCATCATTTCATCCCATGTCTGCGGAATTTCGATCTGATTGTCCGCAAATACCTTTTTGTTATAGCACATGCCAAATACCGTCACATCACCGAAAGGTGCGCAAATCAGTTTCCCGTTGTAGGTCTGGTTGGGAGACTCCAGGATGATGGCATTATAATCGTTTACCCAGTCTCCTGACAGCTCTACGAACAAATCCTCGCCAATTTCCGTGGCGCTGGTCTTCGCTCCCTGCCACCAGAGAATGTCCGGCACCTCGCCTGACTGCATCTTTGCAAAAATAAGCTCGTTTCCTGAACTGCCCTCCGGCACCTCTTCGAACTCAAATTTTACATTGCACTTCTCCGCCACATAATCAAATACCGCATTGGCCTCGTCCGTCCGCCAGCTGGAATGGAAGAGCACATTCAGGGTTTCCCCGCCTCCGTCAACCGCCGCTTCCGCTGCCGCAGTGCTCTCCTGGCTCTCCGCCGCCTCCGTGGATTCAGGCGCCGCGCTCTCCTTGCTCTCCTCCGCAACGGCTGCTGCCGGTTCACTTGCCACCGTCGTGCCTCCTGAAGCGCCTCCGCAGCCTGCCAGAGTAGTAATCCCCAGCGCCGCACACAATAAAATACTGATCATTTTCTTTTTCATTGATAACCCTCCTCTTTCCTTATGCTTCTATTCTAACAAATCACAGGAAAGGAAAATCCTTCTGATTTTTTGGATTTATTACTGTTTTTTTGGAAAATTGGTTGTGCCGCCATCCAATCCGTGTTAAATTATCCCTACGGATATTCTAATCTTCTTCCGGCCTTTTTAACAGGCCTTTAAATATCCGTTCTTTTCTCTTATGCCGCCAGACGGCATCCGGCGTTTTCGCCATCATCTCTTTTCTAATAATTACGAAACAGAAAGCGTGGTGTACAGCCTATGGTTTAATTTCGCCCACATTACCGTTGAAACAAAATAAAAATACTGTATAATGGAGGTAACACAAAAATTGGAAGTACAAATTACCAAAGAATACAAGGACAGGCTGTTCCGCCTGGTTTTCGGGGAAAAGGAGGATTTGCTTGCACTATATAATGCGGTAAACGAAAGCGCCTATTCCAACCCAGAGCAGCTTGCGATCGTGACGCTGGAAAACATGCTCTATCTGAAAATGAAAAATGATATCTCCTTCCTCATCGGAGATATCCTGAATCTTTATGAACACCAGAGCACCCTGAATCCCAATATGCCGGTCCGCGGCTTTCTCTACTTTGCCGAGACCTACCAGAAATACCTGATGAAGCATAAATACAGGCTGTACGGCAAAAAGCTCATTCCCCTTCCCCGGCCAAAATATATTGTCTTTTACAACGGCCTGGAGGATCAGCCCGACCGCGTTGAGCTGAAAATGTCCGACGCTTTTCCTCCTGCTTCGGATGCCGGAGAGCCATGCCTGGAATGCCGGGCAATTATGCTTAACATCAATGCGGGGCACAACAGCGGGCTCATGGATAAGTGAAGGAAATTAAAGGAATATTCCATCTTTGTAGAAAAAGTACGAACGAAACTGCAAATGAATCTGCCCTTCGATGAAGCGGCAGATGCCGCCATCCGGGAATGTATTCAGGAAAATATACTGAAGGACATTCTCACAGCCCATCGCGCGGAGGTGATTGATATGTTATTTACGGAGTATGACGAGCAGGAACACATGGCTTTTTTAAAGGAAGAAGGTCTGGAAGAAGGCATAAAAGAGGGAGAAAACAGGGTCAATCAGTTAATACGGCTCCTGATTGAGAACGGACGCAGCAGTGAAATAGAAAAGGCCGTTACCAGCCATGACTTTCAGGAAAGCCTGTTCCAGGAATTTGGCCTCTGATATCTGCATTATTTGCTGAATTAACCTTTCCCTGTATCTATCGCAGGATAAACGCCTCTATCGACACAAAGCAAATAAATTCTTGCTTTGCAAATAATGGTAGTATATACTTAAAAATACAAATACCCCGGGTATTTATCACGGTTTCCGGGGACAGGGAAAGGAAGGAATCATCCCATGATTCGTTTTATCAGTGTGGCAGTATTCGTAGTTTTATTTCTTATCCTGAGCATTCCGCTTATGATCGCAGAGTGGATTATCGGGAAATTCAATATGGACGTCAAAAACAGGAGTTCCCTGGCTATTGTCAACTGGGCTTTCCGCTGGTGTCTGCGCCTGTCCGGCGTTAAAATCACCTACATCGGCGAAGAACGCGTTCCCAGGGATCAGGCCGTGCTTTACATCGGAAACCACCGGAGCTATTTTGACATCCTTATGACCTATGTCCGGGTTCCACGCCCCACCGGCTATGTTGCCAAAATAGAAATGTTGAAAATACCTCTCCTCAGCAACTGGATGAAGAACCTGCATTGCCTGTTTCTGGACAGGAATGATTTGAAACAGGGCGCCAAAATTATTTTAACCGCTATTGGAAAAATTAAGGACGGCATTTCCATCTGCATTTTCCCGGAAGGCACCCGCAACAAGGTTCCCGATACTTTCCTGCCTTTCCATGCAGGAAGCTTCAAAATTGCCGAGAAATCCGGCTGTCCCATCGTCCCTATTGCTTTGAATAACGCCGGTGATGTTTTTGAGGATCATCTTCCCAAGATAAAGAAAACTCATGTCGTCATCGAATACGGCGAGCCGATTTATCCCAATGAGCTTCCAAAAGAAGACAAAAAGAGACTGGCGGATATTACGCTGGAGAGAATTAAAGAGATGTATTTTAAGAATAAAGAGCTGGTGTAAACATACCGTAAAATAAACAAAGCGGATATGAATGAAATAATCAGATTATTGGATCGATGGTGTCCGGGTCTTAACGATGAACTGCAGGGTTTTGCCGATGCAAGTAGTATACCTGTCTCGAAAGTTGCTTATTATGCAGGTACACATCTTCGTCCGTCATGTAGCCAAATCGCAATATCTGCCCAGAAAAGTGCAAACGGCCACCCTATTCTTGCACGGAGTTATGAATATCATCACGATTTAGAAGAATTTACACTGGCGCGCACATGTGCAGATGGGAAAAATGTTCATATAGGCACCTGTGTGATGATGTTTGGGCGGGAAGAGGGGATTAACGATAAGGGATTAGCTGTAGCTATGAGCATGAACACTGGACGCCAGATAAAAACCCGTGGGATGATGTACCGCCGCCATCCGGGCAAGCTCCTTCTCCAGACGCTCCACCGTCTCCTCAGCCGGAAGCTGGCCCTCAAACAGATAAAGCTTATTATCATCGTAGTTCGTGGATAGTAAATCCCCGAAGGCGCCCGCGATGCGTCGGCCCAGATTTGCAAAATCAATTCCCTCCTTATTGGCCATCAGTGTAACGCATACCAGTTCCTTTGCATCCGTAAAGCGGCTCATGAATCAGCACGGAACCGGCCAGTCCGATATCCCAGAAGGAAATATCCTGTGCGGATGCCCAAATATCCGAAAAACCTCTTAACGCGGAGGAATCCGTACGTGGTATCAAACCTCCTTCTCCGTCATAGCTTGCCGCAGGCTCTGTGGGATCAATGTACAGCCGCTCCTTCTTAAACAGCTGATGTACATTTTCCGTAAGAGAAACATCCTCATGCATAAAACGCCCCAAATCCTCCGCAAAGCCGGTATGGCGCAAACCAAGGTATTGAATCTGCCTTTTCGTAACAAAGTCATGGTAGCTCTGTTCCCCCGCCCTTTCCACAATTTCCGTCAGCAGAAGAAAATTCGTAGCGCTCTGCATCACCTCTGTTCCCGGTTTAAAGTGCAGCGGCAGCGTCTGAACCGAATCTATTAATTCTCCAAAGGCCCATGCCCTGTATGGATTAAAATCCTGCTGGAAGCGGTAATCCGGCAGACCCGATGCATGGCGCAGCAGCTGAAGTATTTCAATTTCCTTCCAGGCTTCCGGAACCACCTGAATCCATTTTCCTACCGTATCGAAAAGATCCAGCCTGCCGTCTTCATAAAGCTGCATAACGGCCACCGCCGCAAAAGCCTGGGAAATATGCCCCGCCGGCCACATAGTGTTAGGGGAGGCCAGACGCCTCTGCTTTTCATCAGACATTCCGTATCCAACCACCCGCGGGATATACGGCGCCTGTACAATGGCAAGCGTAAGTCCGGGGATCTCATGCTCCCGCATAAAATCATATATCATACTGTCTACCGCCTGTCCCAGATTTTACCTCCGACACATAAAAAGGGTATTCCAATACCTGAGCACACAGGCTTATGGAATACCCTTAAAGTCATTTCTGTTTTATTTTCTCTTCGTTCTTTCCTTAATCCTTCACGACGCCCTTCTGCAGCATCACATTGGCATATACAGCCATTTCGCCGGTCGCCACAATGGCATAAGCAGTTTTTGCCTCATCATAGAAGGCAAACCTTTCAATATTGCCGACCGCCGCGCTTCCCCTGTTGTCGTGCCTGGAAATGATTTCTTTATACTCATCCCAGATAGGAGTCTCCACAGGATCTCCCGGCATTACCTCCATCAGGTTCACGGGATGCTCTACATAAGTATCAAGCGGGAATACCTGAAGGATGGCGTCCAGAATTTCCGGGACACCGTGTCCGTCCAACCGAACTACCTTGGCATTTTTCCCCATGGATTCCACCGGGAAATTCCCGTCCGCAATTACAATCCTGTCACTGTGTCCCATTTCACACAGAACCTTTAACAGCTCCGGTGATAAAACAGAAGGAATTCCTTTTAACATAGCTGCCTCCAATCACCATTTCATGATAGCTTCACAATAGTTCCGATAGGCTTCCTCCCAGCGTTCTCCATCCTGCGGGTCAAACCTGCGGATTTCTTCCGAAGCCTTAATTACACTGCGGATTTCTTCCAGACTTTCCACAGCGCCTTCCGCCATTAGCTGAATCGCCACGTTTCCGTAAACAGTGGCCTCCACAGGACCTGCATATACGGGACGCCCGCATGCATTTGCTGTCAGCTGGCACAGCAGCGCACTCTGTGTTCCGCCGCCCACCATATGTATCACGGGATATTCCTTTCCCGTACATTCCCTGATTTCTTCAAAAGCCATACGGTATTTCAGCGCAAGGCTTTCGTTAATGCAGCGTACGATCTGCCCTTCCGTTTCCGGTACCGGCTGCCCGGTACGTTTGCAGAATTCCCGGATTCTGCGGGGCACATTTCCTGAAGGCGCAAATTCGGGAGCGTCCGGATTGATCAGAGAACGGAACGGCTCCTCTTTGGAAGCCAGCTTTTCCAGCTCGCCGAAGCTGAATTCCTTTCCTTCCCGCATCCACTGCCTGCGGCTCTCCTGAATCAGCCAAAGACCGATAATATTCTTTAGGAAGGAAATTTTTCCTCCCACGCCGCCCTCGTTTGTAATATTAAAACGGGCGCTGTTTTCATCAATAATCGGCTCATCAAGCTCTGTGCCAAACAGGCACCAGGTCCCGCAGCTTATGAAAATAAAATCCTTTTCCCCTGTAGGCACGGCCGCCAGCGCACACTGGGTATCATGTCCGGCGCCCGCCACTACCTTCATAGGCTCAATCCCCAGCTCCTCACACAGCTGCTGGCTGAGTGTTCCCACGGTAGTACCGCTGGGAACCACCTGCTGCAAAAGCCTTTCAGGCAGGCCCAGCTTTTCTATCACCTCATCCGACCAGTTCTTCTTTACAGCATCCAGCATCTGCGTTGTGGATGCAATGGAATACTCGCAGCATTTCCCGCCGGACAGATAATAATTGAATAAATCCGGCATCATCAGAAGGCTGTCAGCCTGTTCCAGCAGTTCCTTTTTATTCAGCGCAAGATACAGGAGCTGGAATACCGTATTGATTTCCATAAACTGATTGCCGGTGATTCCATAAAATATATCCTTGTCTATTTTTTCAAAGCTTTTATCCAGCATCCCATTCACTCTGGCATCCCGGTAATGCACCGGATTCCCCAGCAGATTCCCTTCCTTATCCAGAAGTCCGAAATCCACTCCCCAGGTATCCACACTGATGCTGTCTATCTTCCCATATGCTTTGGATTTAATCAGCCCCTGCTTGATTTCATGAAACAGGCGGAGAAAATCCCAATACATGGTATTCCCCAGGATGACGGGATCGTTGGAAAAACGGTGCAGCTCCTCCACGGTTATCTTTTCCCCGTCAAAGCTTCCCAGCATGACTCTGCCGCTGGAAGCCCCCAGGTCAACCGCTAATACCTTTTTTGTCTCCATAGGCGGCTCCTTATTCTGATTCTGTGAAACAACAAATCAGGGCCAGGCGGACCTTCGATTCGTCTGACCCTGATGACCTGCTCCGGGATGTTATTTGTACATAGGGCCGTAAGTAGCACATGCACGGTAATCCTGGCCTTCCTTATCCATACCGAATGCATTCCATGCGGAAGGACGGAAGATCTTTTCTTCAGGCACGTTGTGCATGCTTACCGGGATTCTCAGCATGGAGCACATGGTAATCAGATCCGCTCCGATATGCCCATAGCTGATAGCGCCATGGTTTGCGCCCCAGTTATTCATTACATCATATGCTGTTGCAAATGCGCCCTTGCCGGTTGTGCGGGGTGCAAACCAGGTGCAGGGCCATGTATAATCCGTACGTTTCCAGAGCTTGTCAGAAACCTCATCGGGAAGCTTCACCGTCCAGCCCTCTGCGATCTGGAGCATGGGCCCAAGTCCCTTTACAAGGTTCAGACGGATCATGGTAACAGGCATCTGGGCTTCCGTAACAAATCTTGAGGAGTAGCCGCCTCCTCTGAAGTATCCGAAGTCCGCTTCATTCCATGTGGTGGCTTCCATGATAGCCTTCTGATCCTCCTGAGTAATCTCATACCAGGGCTTCATCACGTTGTTGCCGTCCTTATCCTTTGCCTGTCCGTTGGCATCCAGACATGCTGCGCCGGAATTAATCAGGTGGATAAATCCGCCCGCTTCCTTCGCTACGCCTTCTATCTCATAGCCAGTCGCTTTCTTAACCGCTTCCGGGCTCCAGTAGGTACGCACATCTGCAAAAATCTGCGCCCGGTTGGTCAAAAGCTTCATAAACATCATTCCCAGGCCGTTGAGGACGTCATTTTCCGTCGCGAGTACATAAGGCTCTCTAGGTCCGTTCCAGTCAAAGGAGGTATTCAGCATCGCTTCCGCGAAATCACAGTTGGGGTAGAAATCCGTCCACTGACGCTGTCCCTGGAAGCCTGCCGCAATCGCATTATGGCCTACCATTTCCTCTTCACAGCCAACAGGCAGGTTCTTGTTGCCGTTCATCAGATCTTTGATGATACACATCATCTTAACAACGAACTCCCAGTCCTCGTCCTTCTTCTCTCTGGACTTCTGAACCTCTTCAGGATTTTTATCAAAGCCTTCAATGCAGTTTGCTTTTGTCCAGGCCAGCGCCTTTTCAAATTCTGCCTTGTCATAAATGCCTTCCGTCATACGGCGGATGATTTCCACCTCATCCACGGATTCCACACGCATTCCCAGATACTCTTCAATAAATGCGGGATCAATGATGGAACCGCCGATGCCCATGCAGATAGAACCAATCTGCAGATAAGATTTTCCTCTCATAGTAGCAACCGCTACCGCAGCTCTTCCGAAGCGAAGCAGCTTCTCCACAACATCCTCCGGGATATCCGTTGCGTCCGCATCCTGAACATCATGTCCGTAAATACCGAATGCCGGAAGTCCCTTCTGCGCATGGGTAGCCAGTACACTTGCCAGATATACGGCTCCGGGACGCTCCGTACCGTTAAAGCCCCATACGCCCTTGATCGTATTGGGATCCATATCCATTGTTTCCGCGCCATAGCACCAGCAGGGTGTTACGGTCAGGGTAATATCCACACCGCCCTTGCGGAATTTGTCCGCGCATGCCGCAGTCTCGCCCACACGCCCGATGGTAGTATCTGCAATGATCACCTTTACAGGCTCCCCGTTGGAGTAGCGTAAATTCTCTTCAAACAGCTTTGCCGCTGCCTTCGCCATATTCATTGTCTGCTCTTCCAGTGATTCCCTCACCTTCAGGTAGCCTCTTCTTCCGTCGATGGTGGGCCTGATGCCAATTACCGGATAATCCCCTACATATCTGTTTTCTGCCATTTCTTTCCCTCCTTGAAAAAATACCTTTACCGGTTTCCACAGGAACTTAACTGATACCGCTAAGTTCGTTAAGTTCAGTATATCATTGGCAATTTCTTTTTGCCTGTGTTATAATGGCAAAAAATATAACAATATTCACTTTTTTTAAAAAACTGTGAAATAAATAAAAACAGGGGAAAACCCTCTGCAGGCCGTTTGTGAAAGCGCCATATATATGGAGGAAAGCGTATGCATTATCTGGATTATAATGAAAAAATAGATCATGGGACACCGGATTTTCCCATTGCATTTTATCATGTGGATGAGCATCATTCGCGGTATAATATGCCCTTCCACTGGCATAAGGAAATGGAGCTGATTCAGATATTAAGCGGTTCTCTCCGGCTTTATCTGGATGATGAAGAGATAAACGCAGGGGCCGGCGATGTGATTCTTATCGGGGAAGGCATCATACACGGCGGCGTTCCTGAGCATTGTATATATGAATGCGCCGTTTTTGATTTAAATCCCACTCTCATGCATACGGACGCCTGTAAACGGTATATCCGGCTCATTTCCCGGCATCAGATACGGCTGTATAACTATTTTCAGGCGGGGGAAAGCAGGAATTCCCGCCTGCTGAAGGCAGCCTGCCGTCTTTTTGACGCGGTACGTTACCCCCATGCGGGAAGCGAGCTGAGAACGTTGGGAGCTTTGTTTGAGTTTTTCGGCTGTATTTTTGAAGAGGAATATTATGTTCCCACAACGGAGGAGCCTTCGTCGGCCCCCAAGAAAATGGATCAGCTTAAGCCTGTTCTGGAATACATTGACGCCAATTATGCCAGCCCTGTCACACTTGCGGATCTGTCACGGATTGCGGGAATGACGCCCAAATACTTCTGCCGCTATTTCCGTACCGCGGTGCACCGGACCCCCATGGATTATCTGAACTATTACCGCGTGGAGCGCGCCTGCTACATTCTGAGCACCACCGAGCTTCCCGTCACGGAAATTGCCTATCAATGCGGCTTTAATGACAGCAGTTATTTTGTCAAAACCTTTAAGAAATATATGGGAGTGACCCCGAAGCACTATGCCCTGGGACGAGTTTGAAAAAAGACAGGATTTCCAAAACAGAATCTTTTATCGCATTTCCGGTAATACAGGCACTTTCTGAGCCTTTCGGATAAAAATGTAAAAGATCCTGCTTCAGAAACCTCTGAGAGAACCGGACATCGGTATTAATATGGATAGATTCCATATCGATATGTTTTGTACATTTATATAATAAATAATAACGTATTGCATTACATGTGTCAACTCTATAAAATCTTAGTTTTTCCGGTTTTCAGTATATAAAAAAAATACTGTCCGGCTTCCTGTTCCCCCCTCGGAAATGCACGCTGTTTCTTTATCTTCAAAATTAAAACAGACGCCTCCGGCTGCTGCCGAAAGCGTCTGTCATCACTGTTCTCAGATTTCGTACCAGATAATCTGGTTTGCTTCCAAATCCAAATCAAAGCCTGTTCCGTCACCCTTATATACGGTCGTGGACTGGGGTTCATAGGTGTTATTTACCACACAGTATTTGCCGTTTTTAATATAGGCATGTACTTCCACGCTATAGTTGGTGCTGAACCACTTATTGATATTTTCTTCTTCGCCTGTGCTCCATAAAATAGCACGGTAGAGAAGCCTGCTGTTTTCAAAGCTGTAAGGAAGCCCGCTGATATATACGGCGCGGCCCTTGCCGAACTCATTCACCGCCAGCTTTACTTCTTTATCCTCGGATACAAGCACCTGTGCGTTTTCCAGCGCATAAATATATTTCCTTGATTCGCCGAAATCAATTCTCTCCTGAGAGTCAGCCGTAATGAAGTGGCTGTGGTTTTCCCAGTTGTATTTATCATAGCCGAGTGTGAAGTCTCTCTCTTCCTCAACGCCGAACACATTTGCCAGCTGGAAGAAATGTCCGTTTGCCTGATGGCCGCTGGGTTCTCCCACACCGATAATGCCGCCGCCGTTATATACGAATTCCTTAACGGCAGAAGAAATTACCGGATTGCACCACCACTCACCGCCTGTCTGTGCGGTATCCGCATCGCCTACGTTGATGATGACATCAATATCCTTTAAAATATCCTTATCTTCCAGGATATCTTCAAAGCTGATGAACTTCACGTCAAACGGCGCGCCGGAGAGCGCCTCTATAATTCCTGCATAGGAGTAATTCTGCTTGAAGTAAATCGCATGATGCACCATATGATTTCCCCAGGCTCTCATTTTTCCCCAGCAGTTCAGCACTGCCACCTTTTTAATGCAATAAGGCGTAGTGCCCTTGATATTATCGTAAAGCTCCCTGAATTCCGCACATACGGATTCCACGTAATCCACAAAATCGGGGAATTCATTCGCCAGCTTCAGGTATCCGCCATAGCCGATGCGGTCAATGGGTTTTCTCAGAATCGCACGTCTTGCCGTTACCCAGTTCGTCTTTGCTTCCTTAACAGGATCGCCTCCCTCATGGAAGGTATCCGGGAAGAAATAAGGCAGAAGGCGGCCTTCCGTATATTTCACCCCTTCAATATCGCTGATTAGACGGAGTGTTGCTCCGTTGCCCACGCTTCCAACCACCGCATCAAGGCCGATGGTCTTAAACTCATCCATAAACGGTTCCGTTCCAATCCAGTGATCACCCAGGAACATCATCGCCTCCCTGCCGCATTCATGGCAGATATCCACCATTTCCCTGGCAATCTTGGCGACCTCTCTTCTCTGGAAGGCCTGGAAGTCCTTGTATTCTTTGGAAGGAATACGGTACTGGTTATTGTAATAGCCCTGATCAATGATGAATTCAGGCCGGAATTTGTAGCCTGCTTCCTTTTCGAACTGTTCCAGGATATAAGGGGATACTGATGCGGAATATCCGTACCAGTCCACATATTTTTCTCTTGCCAGCTCGTCGAATACCAGCGTAAACTGGTGGAAAAATGTGGTGAAACGCAGCACATTTACATACGGATGCTCCTCAATAAATTTGCGCAGGCGCTTCATGGTATATTCATGGGTTTTTGGCTGTCTCACATCAAAGGTAATCTGATGCTCTACATCCTTCCACTCATTTACCACCGCGTTGTACATATGTACCGGATCCCACATGATATATGCAAGAAAGCTCACGGTATAGTCATGGAAAGGCACGCTTTTGATTTCCACCTCTCCCGCTTCTTCATCATAGGTCCAGTCCGCTGTGGGAACCACTTCTCCCGTTGTCCGGTCGATTACCTCCCACCAACGTCTGATGTCATCCCTGCTGTTGGGGGTAAGCATATCAGGATACAGGCCTTTCATAAGCCTGATCCTCAAAGCTTCCCCGGCTGCCGTGTAGAACGGCGTCATTACATACATCTGCTGGATTTCATCAGGATTAGCCTTTGCCCAGGCATTATCCTTTCTCGTAGTATAATAGGTGGAATAAACCTTCAGTCCCACATCCTTTAACTCTACGGGAAAATCCGTGCCGTCGCAGTCACGAACCGCATCTGCGCCCCAGCGTTTGGATAAATCCAGCGTTTCCTGTATCACGTCTATATCGGTGGGAATTGTTACTCTCCCTTTTTCCTGACTCATATTGTGCCTCCTCTTCTTTAAATAAATACGGCATCCATGCCATTAACCTTTGATACCGCCGCCTGTAACACCGGCAATAATCTTCTCGGATAAGAAAATGTACAATAAGAATGTGGGCAAGAACACGATAACAACCGCCGCAAACAGTCCGCCGTAGTCTCCCGTGTACTTCATGGAGTTTACAATCTGGAGAAGGCCAACGCCTACAGGTGTCATTCTTTCGGAGCTTGCAAAGATCAATGCCATGAAGAATTCGTTCCACACACCCAGGAAGTTAAAAATAGTTACCGTAATCAGCGCCGGCTGTACCAGAGGCAGCATGATAACCCAGAAGGTTTTAGCCGGAGGGCAGCCGTCAATTGCCGCCGCTTCTTCGTAGGTCTTACTCAGAGTTGCGAAGAAGTTGAGCAGATAGGTTGTTGTATAAGGTACATTTAAGAAAATATACAAAAGTATCAGCAGAATCCTGCCCTTCAGATTCCATTTTGTGGAGAGTGAGAAAATAGGCATGATAATCATAACCGCAGGAATACTCATGGCAACGATCAGGCTGGATTTCATGACCTTGTTGCCGAGGAATTCAAACCTGGACAGCACATAGGCTGCAGGCGCGGAAATCAGGATTACGCCGACACAGGCCGTTATCGCATACAGCAGGGAGTTGGCGAAGAATACGGAAACATTCTGCGCTTTCCATGCGTTTACATAGTTCTCAAAATGAAGGCCGCTCTCAAATTTGAATACTGATCCGGAGAAAATTTCCCTGGATGTGGAAAGGCTGGCGCCCAGAATCCATAATAAAAAGGCAGCTGTGAATATGATCCAGACAAGTACGATAATATATCCCGGAAGAAGAGATGCTTCTTTTCTCCAGTTAATTCTTTCTTTTACCTTAGGCTCTTTCTTTTTGCTCATAATCCACACCTCCTCTTAGAATTCCAGATCATCATCTCTGAGCAGTCTGTTCATGACGACATAGATAACAACAATGATGAGTGCCAGAATCACGCCGGTAGCAGCACCTGCGCCCGCATCTCTTGTTGAGTTGCCCTTGCCGCCGAAAACCGTATCATACAGATAAACAACGGGAACCGTGGTGGTAATCTCCGAATCCACAGGTGAAAACATTTTTGACCACAGGAAGAATGTGGTGGTATGTACGCTCCAGAAGGTAATGTTCGTCTTGGTAATTCCCTTCAACAGAGGCATTGTTATCTTGCCGAACTGCTGAACCTTGTTGGCTCCGTCTATCGTTGCCGCCTCATATAAATCCGCCGGGATTCTTTCAATACCGCTGATAAATATCAGCATGTAATAGCCGACCGCACCGAAGATGAATGCAAACAGCATTGCCCAGAACTTGGTATCATTGCCCAGCCATTTTACGCCCTCCAGCCCAAATGTCTGAAGGATTTTATTGAGCATACCATAGTCGTTGTTGTAAACATACTGAATCCACATGGTTGCCAGGGCAACAGCACTGATAACGTTGGGAAGGTAAATTGCAGCACGGAAAAACTTCTTAAAGCGGATGCCGCTTGTCAGTATAACAGCGAACAGAAGCGAAAAGGAAAGAACAATAATGCCGCCCACAAGCCAGATACGGAACATATTCCACATGGAAGCCTGCCATCCGGGGCTGTTGAAAATCTTCTGATAGTTGCTCATACCGTTAAAGACCCAGGTGGAGGTGTCTGATGTCACACTTTCAATCTGGAAGAAGCTCATGATTACGGTCCTGACCACAGGATAAAAATACATGATGAGGAGGGTTAACAAACAGGGTAATATAAAACCTACAATTAAGGACTTATTTTTTTTCATTAATATGTCACCTCTTCTTGTCAAAAGAGGCGGCACCACTTCAGTGCCACCTCCACTTGATAAACCTGTTTAGTTTTTATGTTTTAGTATAAAGCATCCATTGCTGCTGCGAAATCTTCACCGGTAGCATATTTGCCTTCATACAGGCTGATGATGATATCCTTAAAGCTGGTCTTTAATTCGGAGTTATCATTCAGGCCCATGTTCCAGGACAGGGGAGCTTTGGTAGCAACCAGAGCTTCTACGGTACCGCTCATGATAGCGGGTGCTGTATTGCTGGGGTCTGCAGGAATCTGATCCGCTGTATCAGCCATCTTCTGGTCAAATTCGCCGCTTGTTAAGAACATCAGGAAATCAAATGCTGCCTGTGCGTTCTCGCTGTATTTTGTGATAGCAAGGGAGTTAGCGCCTGCATATGCATTAGAAGGATCCGCGCCGCCTTCAACTGCAGGGTAGTTGAACATTCCCCAGTTGATTTCTGTGCCGGAGTTGTTGTTTACTTCAGGTGCTACGTAATTAGCGCAGACAACCATTGCCACTTTACCAGTTAAACCAATCTTGTTCTGGCTGGAAGGATATTCATCCGGAGCGCCGTCTGCAAGATATCCTGCTTTAACAAAATCGATAATCTGCTGAGCTGCTTTTACAACGCCTTCGTTCTTGCTCCAGCCGCCGTTTACAGCCAGGTCGGAGATTGCTTTTTCACCGATTACTCTGTCAAGATGGTAACCAAAGGTGAAATCTGCGTATGCGCTGTCAAGAGCCAGGGGCTGATAGCCTTTGTCAACCATGGTCTGGCATGCTGCAAGGAACTCATCCCATGTGGTGGGAACGGAGATTCCGCAGTCATCGAAGATATCCTGGTTGTAGAACACGCCGCCTACCTGGGGCTGCTCTGTTACACAGGGAAGGAATCCTGCCCACTCTGTTGCAACTTCATTGAAGCATGCATAGCTGGTTGCGTCATAGTTAGCTGCCTTAGCCATATCTGTAAGGTCATAGCAGTAATCTTTGTAGTTCTTTGCGATTCTGGAATAGTCATCTTCGAAGATATCAATCTTCTCATTGGATTCCAGAGCTGCCTGGATGATGGTGTTGATGTCACGGCCCTTCCACTCGATATTAATGGTTGCGCCTGTCTTCTCCTTGAAAGCATCTGCTGCTTCCTGGATTACCTGGCCCTGAGGCTCTGTGGAGTTCCACATGGACCACATTGTCAATGTAACGCCGCTGTAATCTGCCGCTCCGCTTTCTGCTGTCGTTTCAGCTGCTGCGGTTGATTCAGCAGGAGTTGTTTCTGCCTCAGCTTCCTCTGTAGCTGCGGGAGTCTCTGCAGGCTTTGACTCAGCAGGCGCTGTTGTGCCGCTGTTGCCGCAACCTGCCAGCAGGCTTGTTGCCATAACAGCTGTTAAAAACAAACTGACGAATTTCTTTTTCATTTTTTTCCTCCTTTAGTTTGTGCATCATGTATCGTTTTTTGATAATCTCAGTATATCTTTTATAGCCAATCTATACAATCCATATCTTGCTTCTTTTTTTAGAAATATTGCTTTTTATCGCAAGATTTGTTAATATATTTTTAGTCATATACGTGCGCCATCAGATTTAACTGCTTGTTTTTTTAAACAGATTGCTTAATCTCTTACTTTAAAAACCTGTGTTTTTTATATTTTTATACATCTTTTTTGCACAAATGTTTGCTTTTCATTGTTATCCGCCCGTTTTCAAGCGCAGTATTTCTAAAAAGAAAAGGAATGACGGATTGCATGTATAGCCTAAAAGACACCGACTAACCATAAAGGAGAAATTTATGCCGATTACAAGATACCCCCTGGAAACCGGGGAAATTGATCCGATTAATGCAAAGCTTTTATATGTCACGCATTCCATTTATGAAAACGACTGGCCCAGCCTGCCGCATATGCACTATTTTACTGAGCTTTGCTATATTAAAAAGGGTACGGGGAATTATTTGATTGAAGATCAGAACTTTCCTATTAAAGAGGATGATTTTATCATCATCAATTCCTATACCTCCCATACAGAGCGGTCTGTGGGGGAGATTCCGCTGGAATACATTATCCTTGGTGTTGAAGGCCTGAATTTTTCCTTCGGTGGGGAGCATGAGCACCTTATTTTCAACTGCAGGCGTGATCATGAGGAATTTGCCTACTTTATGGATTCCCTGCTGGAGGAGATGGAGAATAAAAGGCCCCACTATGAGCTTGTGTGCCAGGATCTTCTCAACATGTTGATCGTCAAGCTGATACGCAGGACGAACTTTTCCTTTGAATTCGTTCCCTCCGTGAAGTCCAGCCGGGAATGTATCAAGCTGAAGCAGTATATGGAGGCGAATTATAACCAGAACATCACGCTGGACACGCTTGCCCATGTATCCCATCTGAATAAATACTACATGGTGCATGCCTTTACCCGGCAGTTCGGATGTTCTCCCATGAATTATCTGATAGAGGTAAGAATAAAGGCCAGCAAGGAGCTGCTGGCCAGTACGGATTACAGTATAACGGAGGTTGCGCAGTCCTCCGGATTTTCCTCACAGAGCTATTTTGCCCAGTGCTTTCTGAAACACTGCCATATGACGGCCAGCGCTTACCGGAAGGCCTGTCAGGGCAGATAGGATCCGGCAGGTTCAGAGCTTCAGCTCATACTGTCCATCGAAGCAGGAAACAGCCTTCCGCTCCGTTACCTTGTCTCCTTCTCTGACATGTCCGACAAGCATTTCGCTGTTTTTATCCATCTGCCGCAGATTGGCCTCCAGAGCCTTCGGGGAATGGTTGGCATAGCAGTAGATGCAGCCATTAGGACAGGTGTTATAGGCGCCGATGTCAATGCTTTCATAGCAGCCGCAGCCTTTTCGCTGTCCTTTGTCAGGCTTGAGCTTCACGCTGCCGCCCAGGATATCCTCTATGACGGCCCTGTCAATGCAGGAGGCTCTTCCCACGCCAAATGCGGTCAAATCCTTTGCCTCACAGCAGGCGCTGACCTGCAGCCCATATGTCGCACCGGTGCGGGCAAAAAAGGCCGCCAGCTCCTCCATTTCCGTTTCCGCCGCATCGCGCAGCAGGCTTTTCCTCCTGGCTTCAGGTTTTCCCGGTTTCTGCCAGTACCCATTTCCGGAGTATCTGTCCACAAAGCTGACAATCACGCTCCGCATACAGCCCTGCAATTCCAGGCACAGCTGCCGGAACGCCTGTTTATGATATCCGATTCCCATTTCTTCATTTAAAATAACAGGATCATAACGCCAGATAATCCTGCTGCTTCCAATCTGTTCCGCCAGGCTGCGGAAGGTGCGGATAATTTTCTTTTTATCCCGCAGGCCCGGTTCCAGCGCTTTGCCATAGGGCGTAAGCGTAAACTGGAAATAATACCGGTAGCCTCTGCTGTCCAGTTCCTTCAGATAAGGCATCAGCGGCTGCGGATCCTTCGTCCAGAAAACAATGCAGTCCACTGCCTCCGGCGTCATGGGTATGCGGCCAAGCTGGCCCGCGTTAAACGGATTTCTTACCACCGCAAAGCCTTCACGGATCCGGTTCATAAACCATTCGCAGTATCTGCAGGGGATATCGGTTCTTCTGGAAACAGACAGAATCATGTCAGTTGCTCCACCACCTTTTCAAAGCCCATCCCATGGGAAGCCTTCACCAGTATCGTGTCACCCGGCAGAAGGAGGTCCGAAAGGCCTTCCAGAAGGCTTTCCCTGTCCGGAAAATAATGGATGCCGTGTTTTTCCCCCGCTTCCGCCGCCTTCAGGGCACCTTCGTACATGTGACGGGACAGCTCCCCGGTACAGATCAGGCAGTCCACGCCTTTTTCCACGGCATACCCTCCCACGCATTCATGCAGCTTCGCTTCCTCTTTCCCCAGTTCAAACATGTCTCCCAGCACCGCCACAGTCCGGCCGTCGGCCTGAAGGAGAAGATCCACGGCCGCCTTCATGGAAACCGGATTGGCATTATAGCAGTCGTCGATGACAACTTTATCCGCCAGCTCAATGATGTGGCTGCGTCCGCTGACACCTTCCACCGCGGCAATCCCCTTACTGATTTCCTCCGGCGTAAGGCCAAGCAGGCGTCCTGCGGCAGTGGCGGCCAGGGCATTATATACCATATGTCCGCCGGGAAGCGGTATCTTCGCGTTAAAGCTTATCCCCGACTCCCTGTCATGAATCACCGCCTCGCTTCCGAGAAGTCCCCTGCCTGCAATATCCGCCGCATAAATCCGGCAGCTTGAAGAAAGCCCGAAGGTTACCGGAGGCTTTCCTTTTACTTCTTTTATTGTGCTGAGCATGTCATCGTCGCCGTTAACGCATACGGCGCCGTCTTCGCCCATGAAATCAAAAATTTCCGACTTGGCCTTCAGGATCCCTTCCCTGCTTCCCAGGAATTCCAGATGGCACTGGCCGATATTTGTCATGATACAGATATCGGGACGGGCAATGCGGCTTAATCTATGCATTTCCCCGAAATGGTTGATACCCATTTCCAGTACCGCCACCTCCGTGTACTCAGGCATGGAAAGCACCGTCAGCGGCACGCCGATTTCATTATTATAATTTCCCAGGGTCTTATGGACCCTGTATTTCTGCGAGAGTACGGAAGCAACGAATTCCTTGGTGCTGGTCTTCCCCACGCTTCCGGTGATGCCTACAACCTTCACAGACATCTGCCTGCGGTAAAATTCCCCTATCCTTTTCAGGGCTTCAAAGCTGTCCTCCACCAGAATGCAGGGGCCTGCAGGCTGCTCCGGCAGCCGTTCGCATACTACGCCCAGCGCGCCGCCTGCAAAAACCTCCGGTATAAACCGGTGTCCATCCATCCGTTCTCCTTTTGCGGCAATAAAAAGGAAATCCTTTCCGGCTTTTCTGGAGTCGATTACCACGCCCGCCGCCTCGGCAGCAGGAGGCTCACCCTGGCAGATCAGCCTGCCGCCGCATGCCTGGGCGATGTTGGTTAAAGTCATATTTTTCATATACGTCCTCTTTTCCTGATCAGTCCTTTTGCGCCAGCTCCAGAATCCACTGGCACAGGTCCTCAAAGCTTATTCCAATGGCCCGGGCTTCCTGCGGAATCAGGGAGGTAGGGGTCATTCCGGGAAGGGTGTTGGCCTCCAGGCAATACAGCTTGCCTTCCTTATCCATCATGAAATCCATCCGCGCATATTTTTTGAGGCGCAGCGCCCGGAATACTTTTTCGGAAATGAGCTGCATTTCCCTGGTCTTATCCTCCGGAAGGTCCGCCGGGCAGGTTTCAATGGTGCTTCCTGCCTGGTATTTGTTCTTATAATCATAAAAGCCGCAGAGAGGGGCGATCTCAATTACCGGCAGCGCTTTTCCGTCAATGACTGCACAGGAAAATTCCCGTCCTTCAATATACTGCTCAATTACCGCTTCCTCATCATATTTGAAGGCTTCCTCCAGGGCGGCCTGGTATTCCTTTTCCTCATGCACGATGCATACGCCCACGCTGGAACCGCCCTTGCAGGCCTTAACTACACAGGGATAAGGCACTCTTTCCGCGCTTTCCTGTCCCTTTCTCACACGGATCCCCGCCGGGGTCGGAATGCCGTGGAAGGCAAAAAGCTCTTTTGCCAGGCTCTTATCCATGGACAGCGCCGAGCTGACGTAATCCGTTCCCGTATAATGGATTCCAAGCAGGTCAAAAGCCGCCTGCACCTTTCCGTTCTCTCCGTCCTCTCCATGCAGTCCCAGGAAAACAACATCGGCCATCTGGCAGATCTCTATCACGTTGGGGCCGAAAAAGCTCCTTCCGCCATCCTTTCGCAGCGCCTTAATCTGCACTATATCAGGATTGCTTTCCTTGATTCCCCCTATGTTTTCAGCCCAGTCCACATCCTTTTCAAAAATGCCGGCGTAATCGTCTTCATATCCCAGATAGACATCCAGCAAAACCGCCTGGTGTCCCTTTTTCTTTAACGCTTCATAAATCATGCGGCTGGAGCTTAAGGAAACATCCCTCTCCGTACTGATGCCGCCGCCTAATACCACAATTTTCATGAATCTCCTCCAATTCCTGTAATTTATTTTAAGCTAAGACAGCTTTTCTCAGGAACTGTTATAAAATGCACAGTCCAGTTCCTTACTACCTTATTTTTCACAGGGCCAATTTATGTCAGATACCGCCCGTGCTTTTCAATTGTAGCATATCCGGGGCTATTAGAAAATGAAAAAGATGCTTTTTTTAAGGCTCACAGTGTTCCGGGGGAGGGCATGGAAATACCCGTCCGGGACACGAGAGGGATGCGGTTCGGGCGGGTTGGGATTTGAACAGGGACCTGGATAAGAATTCAGGAATTAAAATTAAAAGCCGGTATCCCTGTATACAATTTTTCCGTTAATTATAGTGCACATGGTCCTGGTAAAGGTTTCCATAGGGTTGCCTGTAAAAATAGCAATATCCGCATCCTTTCCTGGTTCCAGGCTGCCCACACGATCAAATACGCGGCAGATACGGGCGGGATTGCAGGTAATGGCTCTCAGTCCTTCCTCCAAAGGCAGTCCGGACTTTACGGCAAGACCCGCGCAAATGGGCAGCGACTGGATAAGGGATACGGGGTGATCGGTGGTAATTGCCACCAGCACCCCTGCCTCGCGCAGAATGCCTGCGGTTTTAAAAGCCATATTCTGTACTTCTATTTTGCTTCTGCTGGACAGGTCGGGGCCGACTATTGCGGGAAAGCCCTCTTTTGCCAGGTCCTCCGCGATGAGGTGTCCTTCACTGCAGTGGTCAAGTGTCATAGAGAGTCCGAATTCTTTTGCAATGCGTATGGCGGTATATATATCGTCCACCCGATGTACATGCGCCTTCAGGGGAATTTTCCCTTCCAGTACGGGCATCCAGCATTCCAGGCGGAAATCCGGTTCAAAATCCGGTTCCTGCCCCTTCGGGCAATCCTTTGTCAGGCGCATTTTTTTCTTACGGTATTGTACAGCCTTATGGAGCTCCTCCCGCAGGATTCCCGCGATGGCCATTCTGGTAACCGGGGATTTTTCCTGGCCGGAAAAATTAACCTTGGGGTTTTCTCCGAAAGCGATTTTCATAGCGGCAGGGGCCTTTACAATCAAATCATCTATGCGTCTGCCCTTTGTTTTAATAAAGGCAAACTGGCCGCCCACCACGTTGGAGCTTCCCGGGCCTACCATAATTGAGGTAATTCCTGCCCGGACGGCATCGTCAAATGCGGCATCCATGGTATTTACGGCGTCTATGGCTCTCAGCCAAGGCGTTACCGGAGAGACATTTTCATTGCAGTCATCTCCCTCCATCCCCTTTTTTTCTTCCGTAATGCCAACATGGCAGTGGGCTTCAATCAGGCCCGGCATCACCAGGCAGCCGGATGCATCAATGATTTCCGTACTGCCCGTGTCCGGGACTTCTATCCTTTCCGCCACTGCGGTTATTTTTCCATTTTCGATCAGGACGCTGCCCTTGGGGATAACCTTTCCCATCATGGGAAATACGCGTCCGTTTTGTATCAGCAGCTTACCTTCCATCTCAGCTCAGCCTGTTCAGTGGATTTACCGGCTGTCCGTCTTTGGTCAGCTTGAAATAAACATTGCAGCCTTCCACGCTGTAATATTTGGTAGGCTCCGCCACCTTTCCGATAATTTCCCCGGTGGTTACCACATCACCTTCGGCTACGGTAAGATCCGTCAGCTGTCCGTAGGTAAGTTCATAGCCGTCGCCCAGATTCATAATGACTGCGGTTCCGATTTCCGGATCCTCATAAATGGTGGTTACCTGTCCGTCGGCGGCAGCCGTAATGCCTTCTCCCTGGGTAGCGGCAATGATGATCGCCGGATTATATTTATACTGCTGGAGTGTGGCAAAAAAGACGGTCTTGTCCATGCTGTAATTCACGAGGACATTTCCCACGATGGGCCATACAAGGGTATCTGACTCGGAAAAATCCAGGGCAGGCACCGTATTCATGGCATCCTCGTCTCTTTTTGCAGTCTCATTCCCATCGTCTGTTTTTGCTATGGCATCGGACGCGTTTGCTTCCAGCGCTTCCTGTGATTCCTGTGCCAGCGCCTCCTGTTGCGCTTCGGCCTGTGCCGCCTCTGCAGCTGCCTGCTCCGCTGCCGCCTGCTCTCCGGCGTTTGCCGTGCTGCCAAGCATTTTCATGTCAGGGTTGTCCACTTTCCCGGAATTGGCCTCCTGAAAGCTGGGATCATAGTCCAGCTCACCGGCATCAGCCTGCTGTTCACCCAATTCCTGTGCTTCACCCGCTTTATCCCTGTTGGCTTCGTCCAGCGTGGTGAAATCCACAATATAATTATCCTCTTCTTTTTCCTGGCCTCTGTTTCTTACATACAAGCCGGTAGCGGTCAGCGCCGTCAGAACGAGGCAGCTGGATACCAGCATGATTGCTTTTTCTTTTCTAAAGCTTGATCTCCTTCTTCTTCTCATAGGGCATTCCTTCTCTTTCCTATTCATTTTGGCAGATGCCAATTATCAGTTGAAATCCTTCAAGCTTAGTCTTTCCGTTTTCCTTTCCATTATTCAGTTTTTTGTATTTCAACACCTTTAAAAAAATCTTTTAAAAGAGCCAGAAAATCCTCGCCCTGCACCGCCCTGCGGTTAGCCTCAAACTGACAGAAACCCAGCCCATGCCCTACGCCGCGGCTTTCCAGCACTACAAGCCCCTGCTCCTCACTGATGGTAAAGCAGGAGGAATTCAGGGAAAAAAGGCTGCGGAATTTTTCTCCCGACATATGTATTCCCTCCGCATCCACCCACAGGACATAACCGGCGCTGTCTCTTGTGAGGGTTATTTTTTCCGTTTCACTGACTCCCAGGGCCGTCCAGAATTCGTTTTTCTTTATGGTTGTTCGCAAGGTATAGCCTTCGGCTTCTATATCATGCTCGCAGTCCACGCTCACCAGATAATCATAGCCTTCGCCCAGCACCTCCCTGCCGTTTCTCGTCTTTCCCGCACTGAGCCAGAAGTAGGCCGGTTCTATAAGCTTTCCCTCCCAGGTCAGATACATACCCTTTGTTTCTGATACAGCCCGGGAAATTTTTGCCTGATTATCCACAGCCGAGCTTCCCCAGAGAGCTTCCCGTTCCCGCAGATCCAGATAGTCCTGTCCGATTTTCCTGGCGGAAATCGTTGTTTCTTCAACCGATGCCCTTTCCTCATACGCCTTCATGCACATGGTCCGGAGGATCACAGCCTGCGCCTTGAGCGTCTCTTCCTCACAGCCTGCGGGGATACTGGCCGCCAAAGCGCCTTCCACATAAACCTCCAGGGGGATTCTGCTCACTCCCGCGCTGCTTTCACAGGCCACCATGAACTTTCCTTCTTCCTCAAATACCGGAACGGTTTCATGGCCGCTTTCTCCTTTTCCGAAAAAAAGGCTGCATACATAGGGAAGCAGGAGTAAAAATAAAAGGACCGCACAAAGATCCAGCAGCCGCTGCCGGCCTGCGGAATTTCTGAATGCGGGGGAAAACGGCCTGCGGGGGGTGGGGCGGGTTTTCGGAAGTAACTTTTTTCTGTCCATAGTCATCTCTCCGCATTCTGCATATTTACTCCATTCTATGTCCCACCACCCATTTTTATTCGTGGGGAACGGATGAAGGCATGTGCCACGGCGGCTTCCCGTCTCTGTCCGGTGGGGGCCGGGGCCTGTCTGTGTTTCCCGGGGGCGGCGGTGGGGTATTTTCTGATCCAGTTTCAAAAACGGGGTGTTTCTAACTGTTTCGCAAAGCCAGGATTCGGCCAACGTGGCCAAAACTCCTCGCCCGCGCGACTTACGTCGCATTGGCTCGTCAGACAGGCCACTAGGGGCGGCCGAATCCTGGCTTTTCGAAGCAGTAAGAAACATCTCCGTTTTTTCAAATGGATCTGAAAATATCCCCACCGCCGCCCCCGGGAAACACAGACAGGCCCCGGCCCCCACTGGACAGAGACGGGAAGCCGCCGTGGCACATGCCTTTATCCTATTGGTTGTGGTAAAAGGGAGGAAGGACAAGGGGTAAATATGGCAAAGGCCATATCTGTATTTGGGAACAGATATGGCCTTTGGAGGTGATAATGATAAAAAGTTATTGGTAATGAGCGATATTTAATAATAATTTGTTAGGGTTGTTATTTTACTATTTTACGCGGTTGTAATTTATGAGGCAGCCGTCCAGGATGATTTGGCGTTCTTCTTTGGTTAGGTCGCCCAAGGTTAGGGGGAAGGGGGTGAGGCCTTCGGGGGTCACGGTGTAGGCGGTAATGGTGTCCTGGGCTTCTTCTACGGCTTTTCTGATGCCGGGGATGAAGAGGTAGTCTTTGTTGGTAAAGGGAAGGGGGCCTTCTTCAATGAGGAAGGGGAGCATTCCCCAGTTAATCAGGTTGGAGCGGTAGCGTTTGGTGGCGTATTCGGTGGCTATGTTGGCCCAGCCGCCCAGGACTTTCTGGCAGCTGGCTGCCTGTTCCCTGGCGGATCCATCGCCGGGTTTTACTGCAAAAATGGTGGATCCAAAGCCGATGTTTCCTTCGCCTGCTTCCGGGAAGCGGGTGTGGATGGTTTCCATGACGGGCTTCAGCTCGGGCTTGGCCTCCAGGGGGCACTTTCCTTCCATTACGGCGGTCTGGGCGGTTTGGATGTCTTTTGCCAGGCCTACGTAGGCGGGGTCTTTGCGGGAAAGCGTGAATTCCGCAAGGCCCAGAGGGTTGGAGCGGTAGGAGGAGGTTTCTCCGGAGGGGATCAGTTCATCGGTTGTGGTAACCGGGTCGTGGATCTCGGATACTACGCGGAGTACCAGGTTTTCCGGGAGTTCGCACATGGCCGGCCAGTCTTTGATGTTGGGGCCGAAGTGGATTGCCACCTCAGGATCCGCCGCGCCCTTGGAATCGAATACGCGGTTTGCATATATTTTGGAGTCAAAATGGTATTTGTATTTGCCCAGGGTAGCATCAAATTCCGTTGCCGGTGTGAGGACGCCTTTGTTGGCTGCAGTTGCCGCAATGGAGCGGGCATCCATGAGCGCAACGGATGCGATCTGGCCGTTCTGGAGCTTGCTGCCTTCTCTGTTGGGGAAGTTCCTGGTGGAGTGGCGGATGCTGAAGCCGTTATTGGCCGGGGTATCGCCTGCTCCGAAACAGGGGCCGCAGAAGGCGGTTTTCATGACTGCGCCGGTTTCCATAATCGTGGCGGCACAGCCGTTTTTGATGAGTTCCATATAAATGGGCATGGAAGCAGGGTAAACGCTGAGCGTAAATTCATCCGCACCGATGTATTGTCCTTTGAGGATGTCCGCTGCCGCGCAGATATTTTCAAAGCCGCCGCCTGCACAGCCGGCGATGATTCCCTGGTCCACATGGAATTTTCCGTTTCTCACTTTGTCGTGCAGGGTGTAGTTGACAGCGCCGTCAAGGCTTACCTGGGCTTTCTTTTCCACATCGCCCAGGATGTCATCCAGATTGGCGTTGAGTTCTTCAATCGTATAGGTGTTGCTGGGGTGGAAGGGCATGGCAATCATGGGTCTGATGGCGGAGAGGTCCACAGTTACCAGGCCGTCATAGTAGGCCACGTTTCCGGGGTTGAGTTCCTTATATTCTTCCTTCCTGCCATGGATTTCGTAGAATTCTTCGATTTCCCTGTCTGTTTTCCAGATGGAGGAGAGACAGGTGGTTTCCGTGGTCATGACGTCGATGCCGATTCGGAAGTCAGCACTCAGTTTTTCCACGCCGGGGCCTACAAATTCCATGACTTTATTTTTCACATAGCCATTTCTGAATACTGCGCCGATGACAGCCAGGGCAACGTCCTGGGGGCCTACGCCTCTGATGGGCTCTCCGGTGAGGTAAACGGCAACTACGCCGGGCATTTTGATATCATAGGTCTGGTTGAGAAGCTGTTTAACCAGCTCCGGCCCGCCTTCGCCCATGGCCATGGTTCCCAGCGCGCCGTAGCGGGTATGGGAATCGGAGCCGAGAATCATCCTGCCTCCGCCGGCAAGCATTTCCCTGGCGAACTGGTGGATAACAGCCTGATGAGGGGGCACATAGACGCCGCCGTATTTCTTGGCACAGGTGAGTCCGAAGAGGTGATCGTCTTCATTAATCGTCCCGCCCACCGCACAGAGTGAATTGTGGCAGTTGGTAAGCACATAGGGTATGGGGAATTTGGTCAGCCCTGATGCTCTCGCCGTCTGAATAATTCCTACAAAGGTTATATCATGGGAGGTCAGCTTGTCAAATTTGATTTTCAGGTTGTCCATGTTACCGGAAGTGTTGTGGCTTTCCAGGATGCCGTAGGCAATTGTTTCCTTTGCCGCTTCCTCCTTTGTTACCTGTTTTCCGGTCTCGGCAGCTATCCGCGCCGCCGCATCCTGATTATCAGGAATGATCTGTGTGCCGTTTACAAGATAGGCACCGCCTTCTAGTAATGTTACCATGTGTCTCCTCCTTTATTTATGTAATGCATTATTATCAGCTTCACTTACTGATTACTTATTATAGAGGAAACACAAAAAGGAATCAATCTTAAATTGCGGGTACTTTCCGGTATCCGCAGATAGCGCTGCAATTTACATCTCCTTTTAGCTTCCGGCGCCTGCGTTAAAATTCTGTTAAGCTGTGTGTAAAACAGTTGAGTCATCTTCTGCTTTCTGTTATTGTGTATAGTAAAAACATTTCCCAAAGGAGGTATGCATTTTATGGATGAATCAGACGACAGTGACGGAAATCCTTCCTGTTTTCAGTTCCGCAGAATGGTATTGCTGGAATGATCCTTTTTGTCACAGGAACCGGCAGCCATCACTGAATTGAATTATGAAAGGATTTTATCTGTAAGGTTAAATTATGAATATTACACTGTTAATTATTATTTTATGTATTGTCATGTCTGCTTATTTCTCCGCAACGGAAACCGCTTTTTCTTCCCTGAACCGTATCCGCATAAAAAATATGGCCGATAAGGGGAACAAAAGGGCCGCGCTTGTCCTGAAGCTGTCCTCGGATTATGACAGGCTTCTTTCCACCATTCTTATCGGCAATAATATTGTGAATATAGCCAGCGCTTCCCTTTCTACCCTGCTGTTTGTCAGGTTCCTGGGGGAGGATATGGGCGCCAGTGTTTCCACCGCCGTCACTACTGTGGTGGTCCTGATTTTCGGCGAGGTGTCTCCCAAGAGTATTGCCAAGGAAGCGCCTGAGAGCTTTGCCATGTTTTCAGCGCCCCTTCTGAACGGTTTCGCCCTTCTGCTCACTCCCCTGAACTTTCTTTTTAAACAGTGGAAAAAAGTGCTCTCCCGGCTTTTTGGCACCGCCTCAAACCAGACTATTACAGAAGAGGAGCTGATAACGATTGTGGAAGAGGCGCAGCAGGGCGGCGGCATCGACAGCCAGGAGGGCGAGCTGCTGCGCAATGCTATTGAGTTTAACGAGCTGAAGGCGGCTGACATCCTTACTCCCAGGATCGATATTACCGGAATCAGCGCGGATGCCTCCTCTGAAAAAATTGCTTCCGTTTTCGCGGCTACCGGTTATTCCCGTCTTCCTGTATATCAGGGCTCCATTGACAATATCACCAGAATTTTGTATCAGAAGGATTTTTACAATTCGGTTTATGGAACGGACAAAGCCATTGAGAGCATCATCCGCCCGGCGCTTTACATAACCAGGCACCGTAAAATCAGCCTGCTGTTAAAGGAGCTTCAGGCTTCCAAGCTTCATATCGCCGTCGTCATCGATGAATTCGACGGCACCGTAGGCATTGTTACCCTGGAGGATATCCTGGAGGAGCTGGTGGGGGAAATATGGGATGAACATGACGAAATCATCCAGCCCATCCGCAGGCTTTCCGGGAAGGAATATCTGGTCATGGGCAGCGCCAATGCGGATAAGCTGTTCGAAACGCTTGGCGTGGATGAGGAAACGGAGACGGTCTCCGTCAACGGCTGGATTATGAATAGCCTCTCAAAAATACCGGAAAAGGGAGACTCCTTCAGCTTTCACGGCTGGAAGGTAATCGTAACGGAAATGGAAGAAAGACGTGTGAAAACCGCACGTATGGTCCGCACCGATTAAGACAGGCGCCGGACGGCGCACCATCAAAACAGCCGCGCCAATAAAGGCGCGGCTGTCATATGATAATCATTCCCCATGTAAAACGCTTATAAATATTTCTCTGCGATTGCCGTCATTTTATCCCACTTGCTCTCCATGTCGGCCACCAGCTTGAACTGGGTGCGGGCGCGGTCCAGGTTATGCTCGGGACGGTGGATTTTGAAATAAACATCTCCCTGAAGATAGTCCGCCAGGAATCTCATTCCGCATTCAAGCGTCATGAGCTTTGCCCCCATGGGAAACATACGGATTTCCTGCTCTGTCAGGCTGCCGCCGCAGCCTTCCACATAGCCTTTGGTATAGATTTCAAAAAGCTTCAGGTCACAGCTGATTAAATCCAGATTTTTCTCATCTTCCGCTCCGGTGCTCGCGCCAAAACGGATGGAATCACCGTAATCATAAAGTGCGGAGCCGGGCATTACCGTATCCAGGTCAATGACGCACAGACCTTTTCCCGTCTTATTGTCGATCATGATATTATTCAGCTTCGTATCATTATGTGTAACACGCAGCGGAAGCCTGCCCTTAGCCAGCGCATCACAGATAACATGGGTATCAGGCTCTCTGTCCAGCACGAAACGGATTTCTTCCTGCACGCCGGAGGCTCTCTTCATCACATCCTCTTCAACCGCCCTGGTAAAATCCACAAACCGGCTCACCGTATTATGGAAATTCGGGATGGTTTCATGCAGGGTCGCCGCCGGATAATCCGCCAGCAGCCTCTGGAAATTACCAAAGGACAACGCGCTGTTATAGAAATCCTCCGGCTTCTCAACGATATCAAAGCAGGTCGCATCTTCAATAAATATGTAGGTTCTCCAGTAATCGCCGTCCTCGTCCACCAGGTAATTATCCCCGTCAACCGTGCGGATAACGTTCAGCGTCTCCCGATCCGGATCTCCGCCGTTCTGGATAATTTTATTTCTGAGGAAGGAGGTTACATTCATGATGTTCTCCATCAGCTCCCTGGGCTTTTTAAAAATTTCATGATTCATGCGCTGCAGAATGTACCGTTTTGGCCTGCCGTTATCAAGCGTACAGGTCAGACGGACCGTATCATTAATATGACCGCTTCCATAAGGAACCGCTTCGGTCAGGGTTCCTTCAATCCGGAACATCGGCGCAATTTTCTCTTGAATTACCTTCATATCCAGTTTATCCATTTCCACTCCTATCTGCGCGCTGTGACGCGCATGCGGCTGTAGCCGCATACAAATCCTACCGGCTGCAGTGCTTTTCTTCCGGCCCCTGAAAACGCTTTTCTGCCAGCCTTCATCTCCGCTACTTCTCCGGTCCCAGATCCGCAGCCATTTTCCCTTTTTGTATTTTCATTATAACATTATTACACAATAATTATTTACACAATAATTTCGCTTTTTTATCTGATTATGCCAACAGATAGACTTTTTACATAAAAATATATTCATTTATTTTTATTTTTTGTTTATATTTTGCAATTTATTTATTTTTATTTTCAATATCAAAGGCTCATTGCACAAATAGATCAAATCTCTTTGTACTATCTGTCCGCTTATTTATACAATCAGTTGGGCAAAATAAAAAAAAGTATGAAAAAAAGGTGAATTTCTTCCCCGAATTTGTTAATATAAGTTCATACGCATTATAAACTTTCCGGAGTGAACAGCTTTTTTTCCGGCCCCGGATGAAGAAAGGATAAGAGACATGGAAAATACAAATGCCGGCGCTTATGAGTATGTGACACTGCAGCCTTCCCTTCTGATCAACAGGCTGTATACCGTACATTATTTTGAATATATGAATGATTTTTCCTTTCCCGGGGAAGCCCATAATTTCTGGGAGTTCCTGTGTGTGGATAAGGGCGAGGTCAATGTGGTCGCCGGAAGCCGCACCCTGTCCCTGAAAAAGGACGAAATTATATTTCATAAGCCTAACGAATTCCATACGGTGCGTTCCAACGGCAAGGTGGCGCCTAACGTGGTGGTGGTTTCCTTCGAATGCACCTCGCCTGCCATGGATTTTTTCAGGGACCGGGTGTTTACAATCGGCGAATCGGAACGCAGCCTCATCGCCCAGATCATTACGGAGGCCCGGCAGCTGTTTTCCTCCGTCCTGGATGATCCTTATCTGAAAAAAATGGAGCTGTCCGCCAATCCGCCCTTTGGAAGCGCACAGATGATCCAGCTTCATCTGGAACAGCTGTTAATTCAGCTGATCCGCCATTATACGGCAATAAAACCGGAGCTTAAACGTCCTACCACACTGAAGCAGAAATCCGATGTGGATCTTTATGAACGGATAATGAATTACCTGGAGCTTCATATTTATGCACAGCTGACGATTGAACAGATCTGCAGGGACAACCTGGTGGGACGTTCCCAGCTGCAGAAGCTCTTCCGTGAAAAAAACGGCTGCGGCATCATCGATTATTTTTCCCGGATGAAAATCGACGCCGCCAAGCAGCTGATCCGGAACCAGAGCCTGAATTTCACACAGATAGCGGATACCATGGGTTATACGTCCGTCCATTATTTTTCCAGGCAGTTCAAAAAAATTACGGGCATGACGCCCTCCGAATATTCTTCTTCCATCAAAAAATTATCAGAAGAGCCGCAGTTCAGGAAATAACCCTGAGCTGCGGCTCCTTTTTATCAGTCCGGGCAGCCGTTTCCGACCTCGCGGCTACTCTCCCAAAACCTTTTCCAGTTCCTTAATAACTATTTTCAGCGCTTTAATTCTGGCGTATTTCTTATCCACGGACTCCAGGATATGCCATGGCGCATAGGTGGTGCTTGTTTTCTGAATCATCTCATTGACCGCCAATTCATAGGCATCCCATTTTTCCCGGTTTCTCCAGTCCTCATCCGTAATTTTCCACTGCTTTTCCGGTGTGTTCTGTCTTTCGTTAAACCGCTCCAGCTGGGTATCCTTATCAATATGCACCCAGAACTTGATGACCACCGCGCCCCAGTCCACCAGCTCCTTTTCGAACTCATTGATTTCGTTATAGGCACGCTGCCAGTCGTTAGTACTGCAGAAACCCTCAATTCTCTCCACCATAACGCGGCCGTACCAGGTTCTGTCAAATACTGCAATATGCCCGGTCTTGGGAAGCCTGGTCCAGAAACGCCAGAGATAATGGCGCGCCTTCTCATGCGGCTCCGGGCTGGCGATGGGGTGCACCTCAAAGCCTCTGGGATCCAGCGCCCCGGTGATCCGTTTGATATTGCCGCCCTTTCCTGCCGCATCCCAGCCCTCATAAGCGATGATCACAGGAACCCGCTTACGGTACAGCCGGTTGTGCAGTTCTCCCAGCCTTTTCTGAAGCTTATCCAACTCCTCCTGATATTCAGCTTCCTCTATTGTTTTATCCAGCGCGATTTCGCCAAGCTTCGGCATTTTTTCCAACGGGAAGGTATTCTGCAGCAGCGGAACAGCAAGGCTCTTATTCTGCAGCGCCACGTCAATCCCCTGACAAAGCATCTCCAGCACCTGCAGCTGCGCCCACTTCCTGGAATGGGCATCTACAATATACCAGGGGGCGGTGGAAACATTGGTGTCATCAAGATAGCGGTCGAATACCTTCAGACATTTATCATAATGCTTATTCTGCCAGCGGTCGGATTCGCTCACCCGCCAGCTCGTATCCTTATTTACCAGCAGCGCGTCCAGACGCTTCCGCTGTTCTTTTTCATCAATATGGAAGAAAAACTTCATAACAAGATAGCCGTTGTCCGTAAGCTGTCTTTCAAAACGTTTTACACTGTCAATTCTGGAAGCATAGCCCTTGTCATCCAGCTTTCCCTGCAGCACATCCCCTGTGATTTCATCCATCCAGCCGGAATCAAGGAACGTGAATTTTCCCGCCTCGGGAATCCTGGCAAAATACCGGTACAAAAACGGTTTCCTCAGTTCCTCCTCCGTAGGCGCCGCCATGGTTGCCACCTTGAAAAAACGGGGATCAATGTTCCTGATAATCTTCCCAATAGTACTGCCCTTCCCGGCAGTTCCCCAGCCTTCCATCAGCACCAGCACCGGCAGGCCGTGCTCCTTAATCTGCATTTGCAGCGCCCCCAGCCTCTTTCTGGCCTCCCCCAGACGCCTGCCCAGTTCCTCTTCCCCGGGTCTTTCCTGCTCTACGTGATTTTTCAGCATATTACCTCCCTCCTGGTCTCCTTGCAGAAGATCATACAAATATAATTTGTAGTTTTCCCGTAACTATTCAGCAGGTCTGTTCAGTAAATGCAAAGGCCTGTCTGAAATACTGCAAACAATTACATTTTGCTTTCCCCGCCTTTCTTTCAGTGTATCACACGCAGGGCCGGGAGACAAGGAAGATTGCCCGAATTACGTCAATTAAATACTACAGCGCCGTATTCACAAATACGGCGCCATAATCACTCATTATATCCAGGACAAACCAATATCGTTACATCTTATTCCCTTTCTCCAGCCTCATGCTGCCAAAGCAATAAACCCCCGTATTCACACCCCAGGCAATACAAATAAGAACAATCGGGAAATTTCCCGTATCAAACATCAGTTTACCAAAAAACGCTGCTGCCTCCAGCAGGGGAAGTAAGGTTTTCATTGCTATAAAGGAACTGTAGGACGCCTTATAAATCACCATCTGCTCCGCTTCATCACAGCTCTCCAGCCATTTCTGCGTAAAACGGGCGTCTCCCACATCCCCCCGCTTCAGCGGCTGAATCCGCTTCACCTGCTTCACCAGAAACGCCTCCATAACCACAACAACCGTACAGCACACCAGGAAACATACGACGTTTGCCAGCATCATGGGATTCTTCCCATCCACAGCCAGTCCGAACAAAAGAAACTGAATCACCATATTCAGTTCATTCGCCGTTATCGCCGCATTCTGATATTCCCCTGCCCGATCCTCCGCTTCATAGTTCCCCAGCTTAATCTGCGCACCGGCCCTGAAATAAAGCGTCACAGCAATGCCTCCCAGCACAATAAAAAATCCAAGCTGATACCACAGGGCATATGCCAGATAGCCATTAAAAAACAAATGCATTACATTCTCAGTCTCTCCCTTTATGGAAAAAATCAGAAAAGCACCGAAAAACCCCAACGCTCCCCCAATCACAAGCCAAAGCGCTATTTTCCCAATAATACGCCCCATACTCTTTGATTTCCCTGTCATCTTTTCACTCATAAAAACCTCCTGCCGGCCGGCTTTTACCTGCCATCCTTTCAAAATATCCGTTAACCTTTCCAAAAATTACACGCCTGTCAATCCTGCCCAATCTTCACTCAGCCTTCCGCCAACCCTTCATTCGTCCTCAAACCTTCATTCATCCTCATATGTAAAAATATCCTCCACAGTCGTACCGCAAATAGCCGCCAGCTTCAGCGCCAGGCTCACCGACGGAGAATAATCCCCCCTCTCGATAAGGCTGATCGTCTGCCTGGACACCCCCGCCAGCTTCCCCAGCTCCGCCTGATTCACACCCAGCCTTGCCCGATGTTCCTTCAATCGATTATATAACGGCATCCCGCCCTCCTTTCCCGGCCATCCCATAACGCCTCCGGCCGCAGCAGCATGATTAATTTACTTCCTGCCTAAGAGCTCTTATCCAATCTTTAATGACAACTTTCCTTGTCAAAATCATCATACCACTGACAAATAAAGTTGTCAATGACAAATTTACTTGTCATTTTTATTATAGATTTAACTGTTAATTCTATAATACATTTCCCTGTCATTTCACTTTATCCTCTTCTTCCCGCCACCCTTATTTCTTACTTTCCAAACGGACATGTCTGCCTGCGTAGACATCACCATGAATGAAAGCCGATTGCTCCGGGACTTTCACAGTAAATCCCCCAATAAAATAAGCACCTGATTCGCTTTTCCTCCTCAGATGCCCTCAAAAAAACTAATATTTATCTATCTCCACAGCCCAGTCAAAAATCCTCTCCCTGTACAATCCGCACAGCCAGGGGATAAATGCATCGGCGCCAGCGCCTTCGTCCTTTTGCCATAAGGGAACTGCCAGGGCCGGTGCATTTACCTTATCCCTCCACCTAAAGCTGAGGCGCCACCACTGTTTTGACCCCCTTATCCCCAAAGCTCTCCACCAATTCCTCCGGTGCATGCCAGTCCGTAATCAGAACATCAATATCCTCCGGCCGGGCGATAAGCACCATGGAATCATCACCGAATTTCGTGTAATCCAGCATCATTATTTTTTCCTTGGAGATAGAAAGTATCTTTCTTTTCAGCTCAGCCTCTCCCAGCGTCGGCGTGGAAAAGCCTCTTTCCACCGTAAAATGATTGCCGCTGATAAAACCCTTGTCAAAAAAAAGGTTCCCAAGCACCTGCTCCGCCAGATAACCCACACAGGAATAAATATTCGTGCGCAGCTCTCCCCCGATAATAATGCTGTGGATATCGCTTGCCTTCGCCAGCTCCATGGCCACATAAATATTATTGGTACACGGCATTATATTTCTTTTCGGCCCTTCCACGATTAACCTTGCCAACTCACAAACCGTCGTACCGCTGTCCAGGAAAATAGCTTCCCCGTCCTGGATGCAATCATAGGCCGCCATGGCAATCGCTCTTTTCTCTTCCCGATGACGCACTTCGTTTTCCTGATGGGAAAATTCCCGCAGCGATCCGTACCTGCTGACCGCTCCGCCCCAGGTCCGCTTCAGAACCCCCTCCTGCTCCATGCTCGCAAGAAGCTTACGCACAGAAACCTCCGAAAGGGAAAAAGCCTCGCTTAATTCCGAAACTGAAATAGATGATTTTATTTTCAGCTGATCTAAAATATATTTCCGACGTTTCTCCTGATTCATATGCCTTCCTCTCTGCCGTCCTGCTCCGGCAGTTCCTTCTTTTTTTACAAAAGCCATAGCCCCTTGGGCTGATTCCAGGCCTGCATGATGCCCCGCCCCCATCTGACAGGCTCTTCTTTCGAAACACCCCCTGGAATATCGGAACACGCCCGGGTCCTGTCCGGCTTCGTTCTTACCCAATTATATACTTTATCCCACACATTCCGCAACCGTTCTTTGTGTTTCCCTTCTGTTTCATGATAAATTTCGTCAACAGATCCGGTCTTTGTTACGTTTCTTTCATTTTAATTACGATTTTATTTCATTTTCTATGGACATCAAAAGATGATTATATTATAATATAGCTGAATCGGATGCCGAAAGCCCCGGCCAGACAAAAGCGCCGGCCGGCGCGGCAAACATGCTATTTTAACCGGATAGTTACATTTTTCACCATAAATCAAACCCATAGGAGGAATCCACATGATAATCGACAGTGCCAAACTCAACGGCCCCTGCTCCTGCGGCAGAAGCCACGAAATGATCACAAAGGAAGCCATAATTGAACCCGGCTGCCTGAAAAAGCTGGATCTTTATACGGACAAATACGGCCTTACCGGAAAAAGGGCTGTAATCTACGACGAAAATACATACCATGCCAAAAACATCATCCATCCGGCCGCTGATCAGGAAATCATTCTCGATCCGTCCAATCTCCATGCCAACGAAATCGCAGTGGGAAAGGTGATGGAGCAGCTTGAGGAAAATATTGATTATCTGGTTGCCATCGGAAGCGGAACCATCCACGATACTACCAGATATTGTGCAAACGACAGAAAAATCCCCTTCGTTTCCTGTCCCACGGCCGCCAGTGTAGACGGCTTCTGCTCCACGGTTTCCGCTATGACCTGGAAAGGCTATAAGAAAACCATGCCCGGCGTGGCGCCCGTTTTTGTCCTGGCTGATATTGATATTATCAAGGAGGCCCCTCTTTATCTTGCCCTCAGCGGCGCCGGAGATATTTTTGGAAAATATACGGCTCTGGCTGACTGGAACGCTGGCCATGCCATTACAGGCGAATATTTATGCCCGGTAATCGAAGGTATGACCCGGGATGCTGTGGACGCAGTCCGTTCCTGCTGCACCGGCCTGGCCGAAGGAGATGAAAACGCCTTTGAACAGCTGACCTATGGCCTAATTCTTTCCGGACTGGCCATGCAGCTTATGGGAAATTCCCGTCCCGCTTCCGGTTCGGAGCACCATGTCTCCCACCTTATCGAAATGCAGCCTGCCGCTTTTCCGTTCCATTCAGATGCTCTCCATGGCGAAAAGGTGGGTGTGGGCACCATCCTTATTTCCCGTGCCTGCCATAAACTGGCTGAAATCGAGGATATTACGCCTTATGTACATCCTTATTCCATGATCCCCGCTTCCCAGCTGGAGCCTTTCTATGGCCCCGCCCTGTATCCCAGCATCGTGGAGGAAAACAAAAAGGACTGCATGGAAGGGGTCACTCCTGAAATGCTCATTAAAGCATGGCCGGAAATCCGCAGAATCATTTCAACCATCCCTGCTCCTGAAGAACTGTCCGCCCTTTATGAGAAAATCGGTGCAAAAAAAACACTGGAGGATATCGAAGTTCCCTCCGAATATCTCCCCCAGCTTCTTAAATTTTCTCCCAGCGCCCGCAACCGCCTTACTTTGATGCGTGTATGCTGGATGCTGGACATTCCTGAACTTAGCTAATCTATGCAGGAAAAAGCTGCAGAATTTATTGCTGAAAAAAACAGCTGTTCTTCAAAAAGGCAGGCCGCCGGATTCTTAGCGGTTCCTGCCTTGCACTGTCCCCGGTACACATAGATCATCTCAAAAAAATCATGATTATGGAATGCTGTAAGAAAATACCGGATACCGTTTTCCCTGTCTGTGGCATGAACCGTTTCCATCGTCACCTTTGCCTGCTCCTCTTTATCAAAGGCCTGGACGGCACGTATGGTCCGATGCCTTTTTGTCCCTCCAAAAACATCCTCCATTTCCCCATATCTGTTCCGGGAAAGGTTTGTCATATAACCGTCTCTGTTTTCATGGTTCCTGTTTTTTTCCGTCTTTTCAAGCAGGATCCATTCATTAATAATCTCAGTATCTTTTTTCTTTCCCATAAACCTCTCCTGTCACTTTATTACATAAATAGCAGTATATTTTGTCATTTCCCTCAATACGGAAATCCCTGCTTTGCACCTATAATGGACTTGTAGCCAATATTTTATTTACATACTAGGAGGAATCCAATGAAAGCATATACTACCGAACCAATATGCCCCAGGCTGTCTCATTATAATACCTCTGCCGGCTTTGCGGAAGAATTCCGCAGTCCTGCAGGAAACACCCGCCCCAGAATACGCTGGTGGCTGCCCTCCGCCTATCTAAGCATGGGCGGTATCGAAAATGATATCCGCTCTATGGCAGAAGCCGGCTTTGGCGGTGCGGAGGTGGTCCCCATGCCTCGCTTTGACATCCCTGGCGATTTAACCATAGAGTGGGGTACGCCCCGATGAAAGGCTTTTGCCGAACACATCCTGGAAATCGCTGGGAAATATAATTTTACCATTGATTTTTCCATAACACCCTTCTGGCTCCTGGCGCTGCCTTCCGTTACGGATGCATCCAATCCGGAACATGGTGCCCAGATGGAAACCGACTGTGCCTGGATTGACGGCATTACCAAAGCTGCTCCTTTTTCAGGATCCGTTCCTGTATCAGAGCAAGCCGTAGCGGATGCCGCCTCCGTAGGCTGCATCCCTCGTCTGGCTGCTGTCACCTGTGCAAAATATGCAGATAAGCCTTCACATACCCTTGTCCATTCTTCCGCCCGTGCCTTTCTCCTTAACAGGGAAGTTCTGGCTGACAAATCGGATCCTCTTTCCTGGAGTCTCTCCTTTACTCCTGAGGAGGATGGAGAATATGTAATTTTCGCCTGGTGGGAACACCCCTCAGGAAACAAAACCTGCCAGAACCTGCAGCTGGATCATTACAGCCGCAAGGCCACAAAGCTTTTAACCGACTACTGGGAAAAAGAACTGATTCCATGTTTTGAGCGAGTTTTCCAATAACTGGAGCAGCTGTCAGCCAAACTGGCTGCATGCCAGGTTATATACAGACTTTCTGGCCAGAAACCAACTTGTCCTAAGACAGGGAAGCAGCAAAATGGATCTCGCAGTTTACAGACATAGCTATGAGGAAATCATTGATTTCAACCATGCTGTCAAGCTGTATGATGACGACGGGCTTTTGGAGCAGCTGGGCTATACCTATGATTTCGTCAGTCCCTCCTCACTGGAGCTTTCCGGCCTTTACGTGTCCGATGGGCGCCTGGCTCCCGACGGTCCCGCTTATCAGGCACTTCTGCTGAATGCACAGCAGTTTCTGCCCTATTCTACTGCGCTGAAGCTGCTGGAATTTACAAAAGCCGGACTGCCAGTACTGTTTATCGGAACGCTGCCCGGGCAGTCCGCCTTTCATCTGGAAAAGGACATTTATCCCATCATAGAAGAAATGCTTCGGCTTCCTCTGGTAAAGCAGGTGGATTCCGTCCGGAGTGTTCCCTCCGTCCTCCTGGAACTCGGAATTCTTCCCAATGCCAGGTACCACAGTCCCTCCAAAATGCTGAATGTCCACAGGCAGACACAACAGGCCGATTTTTATTATTTTTATAATTACGGGGATGCTGACACTTATCCTCTGGCCCGGGAAATGGCTGCTGTTAAAACAGATGTGACGCTTCACGGCAGCGGCGTGCCATTCCTGCTGAATGCATGGGACGGACGGATTACCCCCATTGCCGCCTACGAATCTACGGACACAACGGTAACCCTCCGTCTCCGTCTGGATAAAAACGACAGCTGTATCATCGCTTTGATACGAGAACCCGGATATCTTGACACAGCTTTCCCCGGACTCCATACGGTGTTGCCTGAGCTTTGGGCTGAATATACCGACGGACAGCAGATACTTCTGAAATCACTGACAGGCGCCCGGATTGATGTTCCTTTTTCCGATAAAAAGGTGGTATCCGCCGGCTTTACTGCGATTCCTGCCTCCATCCCTTTAAAAGGCTGGGAACTTACCCTGGAAAAGTGGTCGGAAAGTCCGGTTCCCAATGAAAGCATAAAAAGTATACAGACCTTCTTTTCCCTGGATAATGGCTGGGAGGATGGCATCGGCTATCTCCTGAACCTCGGAGATGTCTGTGACAGCTTCAGCATTGTTGTCAATCAGCAGGAAATTACTGTAAACCAGTCTTCCTCCCTGATCGATATCGGAAGCTATTTGCACAGCGGGGAGAATACCCTGTGCATTACCGTCGCTTCCACACTTCTGAATGCCCTCCTTGCATATTCCAACTGCATCCGCTCTCTTTCAGCCGCTGGCAGAAAGAAATCAGAGTACCTGACGCTTATGGCATACTTAATGACGTTACCCTGGTTCCCTATGCCTGGAGTATACCGGAAAACTGATAGCAGTAAACGTACGCCGCCGGGCGCATCATCAGGAAAAAGCTGCCGGATAAATCCGTCGGCTTTTTCCTCTATTTCGAAGGCTTTTTATTATTGCGGATAACCGTTCTCTTATATTCCCGAATTGTCATGCCTGTAACATTTTTAAACAGCCGGATCATATAATTCATATTCTGAAAATTCATTTCTGCCGCAATTTCATTTAAAGAACAGCTCCCACAATCCAGATATTCCTTGATTTTCTCCACCCGTCTGTTATTAATATATTTCACATAGGTCTCTCCCGTATATTCCTTAAACTTCTTGCAGAAATGCGGAACACTCATAAAGCTCTGTGCTGCCGCTTCCGTCAATGGAACCTGTTCACAGATATGAGCCTCAATATACTGCAAAACCGTTTCCATTGTGTCATCAGCCAGCCTTTTTAAAAGTTCCTCTGAAAGCTCTGCCATATCCGCCTTCAGCCTGTGTTCCAGTAAGCTTCTCCCGGCTGCATTCATTATACCTTCCATTCTGACGGCAAATTCTAATATCATCTGGCCGGCCAGACTGTATTTCTGCGCCAACGCATAAATAAACTGGTTCATCTGGTGAAACAGATCGCTTTTCACGCTCTCCACATCCGTCCGCCTGCTGCCATAGAAATCGAAAAATAAGTTCAGCTCCCTGCTAAATTCCTCCAGCCATCCCGGCTCCAGGAAGCTGTCCACATTCAACGCAAGGGAGATTTTTCGTTCCGTCTGCTGCCTGTCAGCCATAAAAAAACAGCTTTCCCGTTCATAGAAATCCAGGCTCAGCAGTTCCAGCCCCTCCTGGTAATAAGCTCTGATTTCCTTCAGTTCCTCAAAGAAACGGCTGCAGCCTATCATAAGTCTTTCATTGATAAACAGCCTCACATTCTGCCGCAGATCACTGCAGTTTTTCCGAAGCAGTTCCATTTTTTCTGCTTCCTCCATCTGTTTGGGGAATTGAAACAAAATGAACATTTCTTTATTATAAGGGAAAAAAAACGTTCCCATTCCTTCTTTTTCCACAATATTTTCCAGTAAATGAATCAGCATGGTCCGATCCACATTTTCCAACAGTAGGGAAGCCTCCATACTTTCCGCACTATGTATACTCAATACTCCGACCGCATAGCTGAAATATTGTGTACCTTTTTCATTGGCCCATTTTGTTTTTACCTCCCCTGACTTTTCCGCCAGCCTGGGAATGATTTTTTCGGCATTAATCTTTTCAATTATGCTGTACAGCTTCTCTTCTGTCACCTCCTGCTTCAATATATAACTGTCGGCTCCCAGTTCCAGAGCCTCCCTGGCATAAGAAAAATTATCATGGCAGCTTACAATAATAATCCCTGTACTGAGGTTTTCCTCCCTTACTGCTTTAAGAGCGGTCTCGGAAACTCTTTGAAGCCCGAATTTCCGCTCTTTTTTACTTTCTTA